>JGI26088J50261_1000974_pt1 | contig 16021 bp, 18 predicted proteins | sample SaaInl1SG_22_DNA_FD_50261 | JGI IMG/M metagenome (IMG submission 50261)
TCACTGCGTAATCTCAGTAGTGCAGGAATCTGCTTCAGCATCTGCCCAAAGTGGTGGAAGGGCGCATGGGCCAGTTGTGTGAAACCCACATCAAAAATGGCTTTACTTTGGGCAACTAAGCTCTCGTAGCCAGCGCAGTCTGCTGGCTCAATACGCGCAATCTCAGCAAGTGTGTCTTCAAGTGTTCCACCGTAGTCAAAGTGATCACCGTCGGGAAAAGTGAACCGATACCAAGGCGTCAGCGCTTCAAATCGAATGTGATCTGCACGTCGTTCGCCAAATAATGCGAACAACTCATCGAATAAAAACGGCGCAGTGATCACTGTCGGGCCGGCATCATGGCGGTATCCGCCGTGTTCGAACACTTGAGCGCGGCCACCAACAGCATCCAACTTTTCGATCAAATGAACAGAGTGCCCCTGAGCGCGGAGCCTGAGCGCTGAGGCGATTCCACCGAAACCCGAACCAATGACCAGCACAGTGCTCATCAGGCCACCTTTTGCAAGGTTGGGTATTTGGCGTGCAACGCATCGATCAACGCATCAAAAGCGACAACGCATACCTCGGGCAGCTTGGATGCAATCTCTCTNGCGCGCTCGAGGTGCCAGTCAAACCGTTGCCTTAACAACACTTCGGGATCCACACCCGGCTCGGCATGCCGTGCGATGACCCAGTATCCATTGAGACGTTCCTCGTGGTCTTCGTCTCTATCCATTANGTCATCNGCCAGTTGGTATGCGACTCCGATCGATGAAGCCGCAGCAAGAATTTGCGTCACGTCATGGTCTGTGCCGTCTGCAACGGCTAACACCATAGCGACCGGCAGCCCAAGCAGTGGACCGGATTTATGCCGCACAATTTGTTCGTACGCATCGAACGATGTGGCGGTGTTTTTGGTCCATTGGCAGTCCAATGTTTGTCCCGCTGCCATGACGCTCACGCCACGCGACAACATCACGATGAGTCTTGCCAAATGTGCATTGTAGGGAGCTGGAATAAGAGCGAGCTCCTCAAATGCCGCAGCGATTAAATCATCACCAAGACAAATCGCCGCTGACGTACCAGCGAACTGCCAGACTGCATGCTGACCGCGGCGCAGCGTGTCTTGGTCTTGGATGTCATCGTGAATAAGAGACGCTTGGTGAAGCAGTTCTACAGCGGTGGCGATTGGAAATCGAACCGAATCAGGTAGATGCAGACGTTGACCTGCGCTTAGAGCCAGCTGTGCACGTGTCCGCGAACCGCCGGATGCGAGGTGCTTTTGGAAAACGGTGTTAAGACTGACCTCAGAACCGACAGCCACTGCACCGTAGGCTGCCAATCGAGCTTCAAGGATCTCCAATTCATTTTGGAATGGTTGTTTCGCGTCGTGTGTCATTGTGACTCCTCACCGCAAGCTCCTTCTCTTTTTCTTGTTGTATCCGTTTCTGATGCGCATCTCTCGTTGATACGCATGAGAAACGGAGCCTCAAATGAGGCTCCGTGTCGTGCGATTAAGCAGTTGCTGTCTGTGATGCTTTGCTCTCTGATGTGGCTGCGTACCAAATCAAAAGACCGAAAGCGATCTTGTTCACAACGTCTGCCAGGTTGTACACGATATTCAGTGCGGCAGAGGCTGCGGCTGTGGTGTTACCCATGTCGTCAACGTAGACAAAGTAGCCGAGAACATATCCAAGTGGATAAATCGCCCAGCCGACTGTGACCACCCAACGCATTGCGTTGTATGAGCTTTGCACTGCAGGCGATGCCTGTTCTGCTGCCATCTGTGCTGCTTCACCCGCAAAGATTTCGTACAGAATGTAGAACCAGCCCAACATTCCGATGATGAAACCGACAGTCACGTCCATGTATCCTGCTTCACCCAGATATCCTGGAATCAGCATGACCAATGTACCAACTAACAGCCTCCAGAAGATGCCACCAGACGCATTGCCGATCGCACGCAAGATCAAGAAGAACTCGATCATCAGGAGCGGTACGGTCAGCAACCAGTCGATGTATCGGTACACAGTTGGTGTTTCACCTGTTGCGACCCAGACATCGCGCATGTAGAAGTAGTGAACCGCGGCGATAAACGTTACCAAACCTGATACGACAAGTGATGTTTTCCACTTGCCATCGACGCTTTGCGTTTCCCAAAGGAAAAACACTGTTGATGCCATCAAGGCCATTGAAATTAACCAAAATGAAATTCCAACAAAATCGTCAGATTGCAGATTGGCCGCCGCAAACGCTGTGGATGGAAGCGCCGCCAGCACGCTGACGGGCACAAGACCCTTTAATAGTTTTTGAACTGTCATGAAATTGCCTCCTCAGGCACTGAAACATCGAACTTTTTTAGTTTTTTCCTATTCAAGAGGCCTGAAACAAAAAAACGGAACACGTCCGTCCTTTAGTTTCAAGGCGATCGTATTCCGTTCCGACNTNNCNACACTAACACAAAAAATGTCTTAGACAACTATTGGACAAACGTCTGTCGCAGTTTTGCACAAAGATTGTCAGACAAATGGACCAAATACTGTGTTTATGCCGATCCAGAGCACCGTCAATGCGAGAAAAACAGTCACGATGCGCATGATTTGCTGATCACTCATAAGAATCTCCGTTCTCGGGGAGGGCTGATCCCGCCCTAAAAAATCTCTGAATTTCCGCGAGTTACCTACTTTATGACATATGGTTTTCGTATTTCGCGCATCCTGAGTTGTTCATTGCAGACTGTTGACAAAGATTCCAAGGCCTCGCCGTTTGCGCTCATCGGGTTAACCATCAAATGTCCTGTGCTTGTATCCAAGATTTCGCAAAGGACTTCGCAGCGTGTGTCATATTGAGTCAGTGTCACTCATTACGAAATCAGTGTTCTTGGTTTGCCTGAGCAAGCCATGGGCCCCAGTGGCCGTTTTTGCCGCACTCTGTTCCACAAGCGGTGTAACCGAAGCGGACACGGGTCCAAACAATGCGACTTCGGTGATTTCGGGTATGCGATTCGACGGCGTTGTGAGCCTGACAAACTATGCACGCTACTGTTGCCAATGTGCCTGGTTTCAGAGCAAGTAAAGCGCTTAGAGTCCCACCCAACTAGGCGTTATGAAAACGCCAGTGGTGTTGCATGCGTCTACCTACCTCGCCGACTTGCCTGTTTGCAGTGGCTGCATTCGTTCATCAAGATGTCACTCGGCGCATCAGAGATTCTCTTTGACGAATTGTAAATGGGATCTCAGCTGACTGAACGGCTTGGTCGTTATTGACCGCATTCCAAAGNACTTTGGCAGCCATTTCTCCCATGTAGCGGTGTGGTAAGTGCACAGTAGTCAGGCTTGGGGACACAACAGAGGCAAGAGATATGTCGTCGAAGCCGGTAATNGATACATCCTCAGGAACACGCAGTCCCATACTGCGCGCTTTCATGATTGCTCCGGCTGCCAAGACATCGTTCCCACAAAATACAGCAGTAATATGCGGGTTGAGGGTGAGAAGAATTTCAAATGCTTCGGCAGCGTCCTCAGGCTTGTAAGGTGACTCAAGAATTTGTGCTTCGGAGATCGGATATCCGGCCTGCCGGAAAAAGTCTGTGACGCCNGCAATACGTTCTTGCGCTCGATCATTCCAGTGAGTCTGCCCACCGATGACGCCGACCTCGGTGTGGCCACTGTCAAAAATTAGTTTGCCCATGTCGAAAGCGGCTCGAAAATTGTTGAATCCAATTTGAGCGTGAGTAGTGTCAGCGCGGTAGCTCCATGCGGTACAAAATGGGATGCCTTGATTGCTGATGAATTCCGTTGTTTCAGCGGGGCGCGCACAGCCGATTAGCAACAAGGCGGCAACGTCATGTGAGATCAGGCGTTTGATTTGTTCAAATTCAATGTTTGGGTCGTAGCCGCTACTCGCCACCATCAGGGTCGCATTGTGTTGTGTGAGCCAAGATTGCATGGCTTCCATACCCTCAGCAAAAATAGCATTTTCCATGGTCGGAATGACGGCGCCAAACAGTGATCCTCGACCGCGTGCAAGTGCGCGCGCGTTTAAATCCGGGATGTATCCCAAGAGATCAATCGCTGCCTGTACTCGCTCTTGGGTATCGCTTTTTAATGCTTGTTTGTTGTTGAGGAATCTGGAAACGGTCGCAGTCGATACACCAGCAACTGAGGCTACGTCAGCAATTTTTGGTCGTTTTTTCAATTCTCATGTCCATTAGGTGAGGGCTTTGGACTGTAAATTAATTTGCAACTTTAGGGAATGTAAGCGCTTGCATAAAAAAATGTAAGCGCTTACAGTCAGAACACAGCATTGAATAACAGATAAAAAGGATGCTCGATGAATACACTAAAACTGTGTCTCTCATGTTCCTTGGGATTCTTTTCTCTGATGTTCGTTAATGTTGTTCGCGGTGCCTATTACGGAACGCCTTTCCTGAATGATTCACTTGAGGCGTTAACACTCTTTACTGCAGTCGTTTTCTTCGTGATAAGCATGGTGATCGCTGAAAAGCGTTCCATTCAGAGTAAGCAATCTTAGAACCCTAGGTAGGAGTCTTCATGACAGATAATAATGAAAAACTATCGGTAGAGCGTCGTAANTTCCTCAAAATTGCAGGTAGCGCAGGATTTACTGCGGCTGTTGTCGCCGGTGCTGGCGGCACGTTGCTGTCGCCTCAAGCCGCTGCACAGACAGCGAAGGAAGAGAAAGAGCGTGAGAAAGCTGCTAAGCACATCATGACCATAGCATCGGCTTATGTGCTGGGAGCGAGTCGTTCATACCCGATTCTTCAATTGGATATGAAAGAAAACATCCAGAACGCAACAAACGGTCAAGTCTATGTGAAGTTGGCTCCCGGTGGGCAGCTAGGTGCAGGTGGGGCGTTGGCGCAGAAAGTGCAAAACGGCACGATTCAATGCGCACAACATTCGCTCGCAAACTTCGCGCCATTCGCATCAGCTGTCGATCTCATTAACTTGCCGTACTTCTGTGGCGCAAATCAGCGATTTGTGAATCTGGTGAACTCGGACGCATGGAAAAAGCAAGTACATCCAAAAGTTGAGGCCAATGGATTCAAGGCATTGATGTACATCGTGATCGATCCACGCGTGGTTGCAGTACGCCAAGGCGGAAATGCTGTCATCACACCTTCTGACATGCAGGGTGTTAAGTTCCGGGTTCCTGGTTCGAAGATGCTGCAACAATACTATCGACTGGTGGGTGCCAACCCAACGCCTGTTGCTTGGGGTGAGACACCTTCTGCAATCAAGCAAGGTGTGGCAGATGCACTGGATCCATCAGTTGGCGCATTGTATGTGTTTGGCTTTAAGGACATCTTGAGTCACGTCACCTTCACTCAAGCTGTGCCTGACAGTCAGGTCTACTCATGTAATCTGGACTGGTTCAACAGCCTCCCGAAAAACGTGCAAGAGGGTGTTTTGTTCGGAGCTGAAATCACGGCACAACAAAACCTCGCGAAGGTTCCCGCGGCACGTAACTACGCGATGTCTGAGCTGACCAAAGCTGGTGTTCAATTCCATTCGTTGACTCCGAGTCAATTGGCTGAATGGAAGGCTGCTGGNGGTTACCAAAAGGCGGAGTGGGACTCGTTCAAGACAGAACTTGCTGGCTCAATGAGCAACTTTAATGCGTTGGAAGAGGCTGCCAACACACAAGGGCGCTATTACGTACACGATGCGTGATTGCCTTGGGCCGACCCGTCGGGGTCGGCCAATTTAAACCGGAGGATATGAATGACCACGAAGTTTGACAGTAATGTCGAGCGTTGGGCTTTGCTCGTCTTTTACTCCATGTTGGTCGTCACGATGGCCATCGAGGTNTTGCGGCGGGAACTGTTCGCGTATTCATCGATTTGGGGTGAGGAGATCGTCCGCTATTCATTTATCTATTTGGCGTGGATTGGCGCCGCAGCAGCGGTCCGTGATCGTGCTCATATTCGGATCGATGTGATCTATCAGTTCTGTTCAAACCGAGTGAAAGGTGGGCTCTACTTGTTTGGCGACTTGGTCATGCTTTGTGTGTCAGTTGTTGCGCTTTGGTGGTCTTTCGATTCGGTTCATACGGCGTGGAAATTTTCGTCAGTCACACACGGGTTGCGTGTGCCACTTGCACTCTTTTTGGCAGCAGTTCCGATTGGGTTTTCGCTCATGGTATATCGGCTATTGCAGTCTATCGAGCGCGATATTCGCGCTTTGAGGCACGGAGCACCTGTGTTTGAGGGCGGCAAGCTGTTCGAAGAGGAGGACACGTAATGTTGTACTCACATCTGATGCAGCAAACTGTCGAACTTGGCTGGGATTTCTATGTTCCGCTGTTTTTGTTTGTCGGATTAATCGCTCTCGGTGTTCCTGTTTGGGCGTCGATCGGCGTTGCAACCTCAGCGTTACTTTTGATGTCCGGTGCATTGCCATTGTCTTTGCTCGGCGAATCGCTTTTCGATGGAATAGACCATTTTGCTTTGACCGCGGTTCCTTTGTTTATCTTGACCGGAGATGTCTTGGTCCGGACTGGGTTGAGTCGAAAGTTTTTGGACGTCGCCGAGGCACTGACAAGTTGGACGCGAGGTGGATTCGGCTCTGCAACTGTGCTCGTTTGCGGGATGTTCAGTGCAATTTCTGGTTCTGATGCGGCGGGTGCCGCGGCTGTTGGCCGTATGACGATCAGTCGACTGGTCGAATCCGGCTACCCACGGCCCTATGCCTGTGCTTTGGTCGCCAGTGGGGCGTGCACGGGTATCCTGATTCCGCCATCGATTGCTTATATTGTAATCGGCTTAGTGCTCGGGATATCCGCCAGCACACTGTTCCAAGCGGCCCTGATCCCTGGGGTCCTGATCTTGGGTTCCATTTTGGTGACCAATATCATCGTGAATCGCGTTGCCAATTTTGAAAACGCAGATCGATTGACTGGTCGCGAGTGGTTGGGAAACCTCTGGCGCACAATCAAGTCCGGTTGGTACGCATTTATTGTCCCTATTATCATTTTTGCCGGAATCTTCTCGGGCAGCTTGACGCCTACCGAAGCAGGTGCGACCGCCGTGGTCGTCACCATTGTGATGGGATTTGTGTTGGGCACCTTAAAGCTTTCGGATTTTCCGGCCATGTTGTTGAGTTCGGCGAAGGTTAATGGGGTGATCATTCCAATTATTGCCTTCTCTCTGCCCCTCGCGCAGGCACTTGCGGCGATGGGTGTTCCTCAGGGTTTCGTGTATGCCGTCACGAGTCTGACTGAATCTCCTGAACTGATCATTCTGTTGATGATCGGGATTCTTATTGCCGCTGGTTGCGTCATGGAGACAACACCAAACATCGTCATTCTGGCGCCATTGTTGAAGCCGCTCGCAGACGAGATTGGCATGAACGAGATTCAGTTTTGCGTGATGATGATTACTACACTCGGCGTTGGGTTTATTACGCCTCCTTTGGGTTTGAACTTATTCGTTGTTTCGGGTCTGACCGGGGAATCCATTCTCAAGATCTCAGCACGCGCCGTACCCTTTGTGCTTTGCATGTTAGTTGTGGTGTTGCTCATCGCATTTGTCCCTGAGCTTTCAACCACGTTGCTTCCCGACATTTACAAATAACTAAAATCGCAGGAGTTAGTGTGATGACTATTGAATACGTTAAAAAAGCAAAAAAAACCGCTTCATCGGATGCATCGGACGTTTCGGAGTTGGTACAGGGAATCTTGAATGATATCGAGACGGGTGGTGAGGAGGCATGCCTTCGTTACCGAGAGAAATTTGATAAATATGATGGCAGCGTGGTGCTGACAGCAGAGGAAATCGAGGCGGCTTGCGCGCGTGTGCCCGAAAAGTTGAAGCAGGACATTGCGTTTGCGCATGCCAATGTAAAGAAGTTTGCCGAGGTCCAGAAGTCAACGATCGTGGATACGGAAGTCGAAATTATTCCAGGATTGATTGCGGGCCAAAAAGCGATTCCATGCAATACGGCGGGTTGTTATGCGCCGGGTGGTCGGTATGCACACATCGCATCTGCTTTGATGACAGTGACCACGGCCAAAGTGGCTGGATGCCAAAATATCGTTGCCTGTTCGCCGCCACGGCCCGACGGTGGTATTCATCCCGCCATTGTGTATACCGCGCATCTTTGCGGTGCCGACAAGATCCTAGCTCTCGGTGGTGTGCAAGGCATCGCAGCCATGGCCTTCGGTCTCTTCGGCGTACCTAAAGCGGATATCTTAGTGGGGCCCGGTAATCAATTCGTTGCCGAAGCGAAACGGATTTTATTTGGACGCGTCGGGATCGATATGTTTGCAGGTCCGACAGACAGTTTGATTTTAGCTGATGCGTCTGCTGATCCTGAGTTGGTCGCCGCAGATCTAGTGGGTCAAGCCGAACATGGTTACAACTCACCTGTTTGGCTCGTAACAGACAATCACGCACTGGCGATGCGGGTCATGGATTTGGTACCACAATACATCGCTACGTTGCCTGAGCTGAATCGTGACAATGCCACAAAAGCATGGGATGACTATGCGGAGGTGATTGTGTGCGCTGACCGTGAAGAAATGGCAGCTGTTTCTGATCGCTACGCACCAGAGCATCTGACGGTACAGGCGGAAGACCTCGATTGGTGGTTGCAACGTTTGCGCTGTTACGGGTCCTTATTCCTTGGTAACGAGACGACGGTCGCATTTGGCGACAAAGCGTCAGGTCCGAATCATGTCTTGCCAACGTCGGGAGCGGCCAAATACACCGGTGGCTTATCTGTGCACAAATACATGAAGTTGGTGACGTGGCAACGCAGTAATGCAGAGGCTATGAAAGAGGTGGCATTAGCTACCGCACGCATTTCGCGTCTTGAGGGGATGGAGGCGCATGCGCGTTCCGCCGATATTCGTCTGGCCAAATATTTCCCGGAAGAAACTTTTGATCTCAGCGGTCAAGGGCATGCGTGACTTGTTTTCCCTCGAGGGAAAAGTTGCTGTTGTAACAGGTGCCTCGAGTGGGATTGGCCGTCATTTTGTCGATGTGTATCTGGATGCAGGGGCTCGGGTCATCGCGATCTCTAGAACAGTTGGCGATCTTGATCAGCATCCTGAATTCGGTACGCGCGTAAGTCACGTGGTTGCTGACTTGGCAGATTCAGAACAAGTACAGAGCGCAGCCCAATCCATCGGCCGAGTAACAGACAGGGTTGATGTCTTGGTCAATGCGGCCGGTTTGAATCCCAGGCTCAGTGCCGATGCGATGACTGAAGCGGATTGGCGGCAGACTCTGGATCTCAATTTGACGGCGCCTTTTTTGTTGACTCGTGCACTCATCGGTTTGTTGAAAACCAGCGGTTCCGGTCGGGTAATTCATATTGCATCGCTGCAGTCACTCAGGGCATTCCCAAATGGCATGGCCTATGGTGCAACAAAAGGCGGGATTGCACAGTTGACCCGAGCAATGGCCGTCGAATGGTCATCCCAAGGCGTCAATGTCAATGCTATCGCTCCCGGTTTTTTTCGCACTCCACTCACGGAGGCTGTGTTTAACGATATCGAGACCGCGGAGAAACTGGCGTCCCAAACTTGCCTTGGACGCAATGGAAAGTTGTCTGATTTGACGGGTCCTCTAATTTTCTTGTCAACCGAGGCCAGTTGTTATGTCACGGGGCAGTTGCTCTTTGTCGATGGAGGGTTTACCGCAAAATGAAAGCTCTAATCTACACGGGTGAGGGGAGCTTAGTCTTTGGTGATGCTCCAGATCCGACGTGCGCTGAGGGAGAAGTGCTGGTCGAGGTCCACTCGGTGGGCATTTGCGGCTCTGATTTGCATGCCTTTCATGGCAAGACGAACGTCGTCCACCGCCCCTGATTCTCGGCCATGAAGTGTCTGGGTACATGATCCAGCAGGACAAACGTGTTCCTGTGGTGATCAATCCTCTAGTGACCTGTGGCGCTTGTTCAGCATGTCTGCGGGGTGCAGACAACATTTGTGCGAATCGGCAGATTATTTCGATGCAGCCGAGAGAGGGTGCGTTTGCCGAATTGCTGGCGATTCCTGAGGCGAACGTGTTTGAGCTGCCAAAATCTGTCGATTTGACTCATGCTGCATTGGTCGAGCCAATCGCATGCGGGTGGCATGCGATACGCCTGGCCGAACAAACAAGCCATTTATCTCTTGATCAGATGAGATTATTGATTCTCGGAGCGGGTGCCGTGGGCTTGGGAGCCGCTATTTCTGCGCGTGCTCTGGGAGTCTCTGAGTTACTGATGGTGGAAACGCAGCCATCGAGACGAGCTAATGCAGAAGAAGAAGGGTTTCAGGTTAGGAGTCCTGGTCAGTTCGAAGAGGCGAGTTCAACCTTTGATGTGGTCATTGATGCTGTGGGGCTCTCTCCGACCAGAGAGCTCGCCAGTCGGTTATTAATTCCGGGGGGAGTACTTGTGCATATTGGGCTTGGAAGTAGCGAGGGTGGATTTGACATCCGTCGTAGCACGCTGCAAGAACTTCGATTTGTCGGTAGTTACACATACACCAAGCAACACTTTGCCGAGGTTGTGACCGCGCTGATAGAAAATCGTCTGGGTGCTTTGAAATGGTTTCAAGTGGAGCCGTTATCGGACGGAGAACAGTGGTTTAGTGCGTTATCCGGCTGGTAACACAGCCTGTACTAAATTGATTTTACGTCCTTGACCGGAGTCAACCGAGTACGGTTTTGTAGCGGATAACATCGCACTGGCAGATACTGATCCGAAACTCTTTCGGTTCATTATTCAGGTCAAAAGCCACCCGCTCGATTTGTAGCAGTGGAGTATGCTGATCGCATCCAAGTTGCTGATGCAGAACCGTGTCGTCGCTTGTAATCGCGCTTAAGCGTTCTTCGGCTCGAGTGATGTGCGTGTCAAAGCGATCTGAATACAATTTGTAGAGCGTGTTTGGAATCGGTTCTTTCTCTAGTCCAGCAAATGATTTGTGGTCCAGTTGGATGGTCTCAAAAATGCATGCGGTGCCATCGAGGCTCCGCACGCGTCGGAGCTCAATCAGACGTGACCCCGTTGCGATGTTGAGCCTTGCACATTCATCCTTATTTCCGCGACGGGTTCGTTGGTCCAGCAGGGTACTTTGTGGTGTTGCTCGCTGCCCGGACACGGTTTCAAAATTGAAAAATCTAAAGAGGCTCTGGGTTTCGTCATGTTTGCGGATGAAGGTCCCTCGGCCCTTGGTGACGGAACAAAATATTTTGTGCTACCAGATCGTCGATAGCTTTTCGAACTGTGCCTTGGCTGACATCAAAGATCTCGGCAAATTTCATCTCACTGGGCAACGGCTTGTCTCCCGCGAGCGTTCCATCACGGAGTTGCGCGAGTATTTTTTGCCGCACTTGAATGTAGAGCGGAGCATCAAAGATCGTATCCACTTATCGAACGTTCCTTAGAAAAACGAGTATGAGCTTAGCATCTGCTACCGGATATTCAACTCTTATATAAGAATTATAAGAGATAGTTGAATTTGCAAAATTGTTGTACTAATCTCAACGCAACCTAAAGAAAGGAGGGTTTTATGAGTCAGCCAGATTTTTTGGTTCATGACGAAGTCGATAATGTCGGCGTCATCGTGAAAGAGGGCATTACAAAGGGACAAGAACTGAGCGGATTAATTATGGAAAACGGAAAGACCATGAAGGTAACCGCGCAGGCTGATATTCCGCTGGGGCACAAGGTGGCATTGAAAGATTTGTCGGTCGATGANTTGGTCATCAAGTATTCAGGCAACATTGGCCATATCACAGAGTCTGTGGGATTGGGTGGTCATGTTCACGTTCACAACACAAAAACAAACAGGTGGTAATGATGAGCTCAAATCACACATTTTTGGGATACCGTCGTGAGAACGGTCGAGTCGGTATTCGCAACTACGTTGCCATCCTGCCTTTGGATGATCTCTCCAATGCTGCGGCTGAGAAAGTAGCNAACAANATCGCTGGCTGCATCGCACTCCCTCACCACTACGGTCGTCTTCAATTCGGTGCCGATTTGGATCTGCACTTTAAAACGCTGATTGGAACGGGCGCGAATCCAAACGTCGCTGCAGTGATCGTTATCGGAATTGAAGCAGGTTGGACTGCCAAAGTGGTCGATGGCATTCGACTGACNGGCAAGCCTGTTGAAGGATTTGGTATCGCCCACAATGGTGAAATCAAGATCGTTGCAGAAGCTTCGCGTAAAGCGAAAGAGATGGTTCAATGGGCGTCAGAGTTGCAGCGTGAGCCCTGTGATATCAGCGACCTTTGGGTGAGCGTTAAGTGCGGCGAGTCAGACACAACGTCCGGTTTAGCTTCCAATCCGACAGTCGGTAACTTCATTGATAAACTTGATCCTCTAGGTGTGACCACTTGCTTTGGTGAGACATCAGAGATCACTGGTTGTGAGGACATTTGTGCGACTCGGGGCGTCACGCCTGAGATTGGACAGAAGTTCTTGGCCACGTGGCAGGCTTACATGGACGAGGTGATTGAACCTCACAAGACTACCGATTTGTCCGAGAGTCAGCCTACCAAAGGCAACATCGCAGGCGGTCTAACCACGATCGAGGAAAAAGCATTCGGGAATCTACAAAAGATCGGGAAGAAGACTCGGTACGTCGATGTTCTCGAGCCAGCTGAAACACCGAGCGCAGGACCGGGTCTGTACTTCATGGATACATCATCTGCGGCTGCAGAGTGCGTGACTCTCCAGGCGGCAGCTGGGTTTGTTGTGCATCTGTTTCCAACAGGCCAGGGCAATATCATTGGTAATCCCATTGAGCCTGTTATCAAGCTGACCGCTAATCCAAAAACAACGCGCACAATGGAAGAGCATATCGATCTCGATGTCTCGGGAATTCTGCGCGGTGAATTGACCCTGGATCAGGCGGGCGACGCATTGATCGACATCACATTACGGACCTGTAATGGTCGATTTACTGCTGCTGAAGCTCTCAAACACCGAGAGTTTGTAATGACCAAGCTGTATCGCAGCGCATAGTGAAGAGGGGGTTCGCCCCCTTTTTTGATTCATGCATCACGTCACGAAGCTCAACGCACTCCTCCCCGGCCTGATCATGGCCACTTTGGCAGCGATCGCCTCAAAGTTCCTCAGTGCGCACTACGGTGTTCCTGCTATGTTATTGGCGCTTCTTTTGGGACTCTCGTTAAACAGCCTTTTCGAAGGCACGAAAGCGAAAGCTGGGATTGTTTTTTGTTCTAAAACACTGTTGAGATTTGCCGTCGGCCTGCTGGGCGTCCGGGTCAGCTACGACCTAATCACACAAATTGGTGCTCCTTACCTTGCTTTGGTTGCGCTCGGTGTGGTCCTGACGATCTTGCTTGGTTATCTGATTGCGCGGTTGACCCACGGTGATCGCGCGATGGGAATTCTCACCGGAGGGAGTGTCGCCATCTGTGGCGCGTCAGCTGCTGTGGCTGTGGCCGCTGTGTTGCCAAATCGCGAGCAAGGTGAGCGACAACTGACTGCGACCGTGTTTGGTGTCACCGTCTTGAGCACAGTCGCAATGATTGTGTATCCAATTTTAACGCACCAACTAGGCCTCTCAGACGCAGACGCGGGCTTTTTTGTTGGCGCGACCATCCATGATGTCGCGCAGGTAGTAGGAGCTGGACTCAGCATTTCCGAAAACGCAGGGTCTGTCGCGACCTTGACGAAACTGTTTCGAGTGTCGTTATTGGCTCCGATTGTGTTGGTAATATCAATTATGATTCTGCGGGTGAATCAGCATAGAGCTGATTCCCAGGGGAATTCGCCGCCACTCATACCTGGCTTTGTGCTCCTGTTTTTGGGATTGGCTTTACTCAACTCATTGCACTGGATTCCAGATGCGGTCGTGCAGATTGTCAGCGCAGCTTCCAATTGGGGTCTCCTCATTGCAATTGCCGCTGTAGGTGTGAAAACCTCATTTAAAGGATTTTGGAGTAGTGGTTCGACGGTGTTGTATTTGATCTTTGCTGAAACCATTTTTCTTGCGCTGTTTATTCTGAGTGGCATGTTTTTAATCCACTGATGTCGGAGAGCTGCGATGAGCCAGCTAATAAAATCAGACCAGTTAATCATTGCCCTGACAGGTGCATTGATGGCTCATCGCACATCACATGAGAATGCGCTGAGTGTTGCCAACGCACTGTGCCAAGCACAAATCGATGGGCAGGTGGGTCACGGCATCTCTCGTCTTTTAAGTTATTGTAAGCAGGCTCAGGCGGGGAAGGTGAATGGGTTCGCCCGCCCACTTTCGCGCCAGCTTTCACCTTCTATTCTTCGGGTTGATGCGGATTCTGGTTTCGCGTTTCCAGCTATAGATCTGGCAATTGAAGAGTTGGTTTCACTCGCGAAGCAGGTTGGCTTCTGTGTCGCGGCGATCAGTCAATCGCATCATTTCGGTGTTGCTGGATGGCACGTAGAACGGCTTGCGTCGCGTGGATTAATTGGTTTGATGATTGGCAATACGCCCGCAGCAATCGCTCCTTGGGGTGGATTCAAGCCTTTATTCGGCACTAACCCAATCGCATGCGGTTTTCCAGGTACTGATGCCGAAGATCCAATCGTTATCGATTTAGCACTCAGCCAAGTGGCTAGAGGCAAAGTCATGCGCGCGGCGCAGGAAGGACTCGAGGTTCCTGAGGGCTGGGGAGTCGATCAATTCGGTCAAGCGACCACATCACCAGAACAGATTCTGCAGGGATCCATGTTGCCAATCGGTGGTCCCAAGGGTGCCGGACTTGCTTTGATGATCGAACTTTTGGTGGCGTCGCTTACACAGTCGAATATGGCATTCGAGGCAAGTTCGTTCTTTTCGGCCGACGGTGAACCGCCACATGTTGGCCAGCTAATTATTGCGTTCGATCCGGAACATTTTGGAATGCCCCAGTTTTTCGATCGATTGCAGCAGATGCGTGAGGCGATCGGTGACCAAGAGGGTGTGCGCATCCCCGGAGCCAACAAGAAGCAGCGGAGGAGCCTCGCTCAGCAACAGGGTGTCGAGATTTCTGATGATTTACTGGCTGTGTTGACCGATTTGCAGAAAAGCGCCTGAAAACCGCCGTTTGCGAAGTGAGCTTAAAAATAACGATAGCCCGCAGTAAGGGGACTGTCGCATTTCTTTACTGATTGATTCAGCCGGTGGTGCGGGGTGCCCTTCGAGGTTTAGACAGCTTCATGTCAATGACAGAAAGGCGTTCTTCCGGTCCAACCCAGGCGTAGGCTAACAAACAGGGCTCTTGATCTGCGGTAGTGATGCGGTGCTCAGACCCTGGGTGATTCAGGATGAGTGAGCCCGGGGCATGAACTGCGAGATTATTCTCCGACCAAGCTCCACCGATCGAGATATAGCTTTCCTCGATATCACGATGACTGTGTTGCGGGTAGGTAGTTTTCGGTGCGAACAAAACAAACCCAAGAATAATTGCATTGGTTCGTATGGGTCCTCGGGGTCCTGCTATTTCGCAGTACGCATATTTTTTGGCCAAATTGGCCGGTAGCCGTTCGTAGCCGTACTCCCATGTGAGTGCTGTTGATACGTTGGCGAGCGCACGCGCCATGCCGGCCATTGGGCCACGATGTGCGATGTCGATGGCGCGCTGAAGGTGTGTACAGACAGGTTTTTCTTCAGGCGGTTTGGGTGCCAGTTCGGTGCGGTTGTTTAGGAGCCTTGAGGTGGCTTCACGGACCCGTTTGCGGTGAGACCGAATCAGGGTGCTGCCGCCGGCGGATCCATAGCGATAGAGCGTATCGAATTCACGAAGTAGATAAATCCAATTGGGGAAATCATGCGCCCACTGCACAGATGAATCGGACCAATGTGTCTCCGAGTGAGGCATGGGATTCACTGACATGGCCGGCTCCTGTTGTTCTTCTATTTAACCTGTTCGGTCATGATGCAGACTTTATGGCGCGACCGAAAGAGTTGCGTGAGGATTGAGGTGCAGGTTTTTTTTGAGGCAACGCAAGATCCGTGACTGTTCCAAAGCCCAGTACTCTGCTTCCTATCTTTATGAGTAGTAATGTGGCGCAGTAGGACGGGGTTTAGG
>JGI26088J50261_1000977_pt1 | contig 16007 bp, 12 predicted proteins | sample SaaInl1SG_22_DNA_FD_50261 | JGI IMG/M metagenome (IMG submission 50261)
GGCCACGCGGCATGGCGAGAGCCGCAAGAATGGCTTGGCAAAAAGGATGCGCGCTATCCTTTGCACCTATTATCGAACCAGCCAAAGACCAAGCTTCATTCCCAGCTAGACCATAGCGAACATAGCCGCGCCGCGCGGATCAATGGCCGTGAGCCGGTTGAAATGCACCCCATCGATGCCGCCGCACGCGGGCTTGCAGATGGCGATATCGTGCGGGTGTTTAATGATCGCGGGGCCTGTCTGGCGGGGGTGATAATCACCGATGCCATTGCCGCCGGTGTGGTGATGATTTCCACGGGGGCATGGTACGATCCGGCCGATCCAGCCAAGATCGGAAGCCTGTGCAAACATGGCAATCCGAACGTGTTGGCACCTGATTTGCCAACGTCAAAACTGGCGCAGGGACCAGGTGCCCATAGCTGTCTGGTCGAGATCGAACGCTATGCGGACGCGCCGCCTGTAACCGCCCATGAACCGCCGATAATTATCCAGCGGGGTGGTGCTGAGCTGAGGGCTAGAGATAAGTAATCACATGCTCAGGGTTTGGCCGTGTGCGTTCCATCGGCGCTTTGACTTTCTCACCAATATAGATAAAGCCTGCGATCTGGTCATGGCCAACCTCGCCGCCAAGTGCCGCCAGCATCCGGTCATTATAGGCATACCATTCGGTTAGCCATTGGGCCGCATAGCCGAATGATTGCGCCGCATAAAGCAATGTCGTGCACACCGCACCAGCCGATAGATGCATTTCCCATTCGGCGATTGAGGCATGTTCAACCGGCGATGACAGAACGGCAATCACCACATCGGCGCGTTGCAGGCGGCCATGTTCGATCGCCTCTACTTCGGGTTTGGCATCGGGGTTGGCCGCCTGAAATTCAGGCAGGATTACACCCTCATCGAGTTGTTTGCGGGCATCGCCTGAGATCACCACGAGCTTCCACGGCTTTAACGCGCCATGATCGGGAACGCGGATGCCAGCGTTAAGGATTTGCTTGAGATGCGCCTTGTCAATTTTGCCGGGCGCCATATTCTTGGCGGTTACTGAACGGCGGCTTGCCAAAAAGTCGATAACTTGATCCATAATACTAAATCCTCAATTGCGGTTCTTGGTTTATAGATTAGTCGCCAATGACCGCGCCAGTAAAAAAGACGCCCCCCCCTATAAAACCAATTGGAAAACCACTTGGAAAACCACTTGGAAAACTACCTATAAAATACGGCCCAAAATCTGGTCCAAAAGAATATGCGTCACCGCGTTTTCGCGTTAGGGTTTGAATGGTGGTAATGAAGATGCGCATCAAAAAATGCGGGGGTAGGGCAATGAAGATCGCAAAGCTGGAGAGTTTTAGCACGCCGGATGTTGGCTTTATCAAAATAACCACGCTTTGCGGGGCAACCGGCATCGGCCAGATGTCGACTTATCACGCCGATATCACCGCCCAAATATTTCACCGTCAGGTCGCGCCGTGGGTGCTGGGCCGTGAATTGGATCTGGACAATCTGTATACCGAAGCGCTGGATATAGCGGCGTTGGTTCATGAGCGCGAACACAAATATCCGGGCTCTTATGTGCGCCGCGCCATGGCTGGATTGGATACGGCGCTCTGGGATTTGGCGGGCAAGCAAGCTGGTTTGCCGGTGGCGCGGTTAATCGGCGGCACCACCGGGCAATTGCGGGCCTATGCCTCGTCGATGCGCCGCGATATCACGCCGGTTGACGAGGCCGCACGTCTATGTGATTTGCGGGATCGCTATGGGTTTGATGCCTTTAAGTTTCGCATTGGCGCCGAATGTGGACGCGGCGAGGACGAATGGCCGGGGCGCAGCGAAGATATCATGAAAACCGTGAGCCATGCCCTTGGCGACGATGTTGTGCGTATGGTTGACGCCAATAGTTGTTGGGGTGCGGCGCGTGCCATCGAGATCGGTCATATGCTGGTTGATAATGGCATCACCCATTATGAGGAACCCTGTCCCTATTGGGAGCCGGACGCCACCCGCGCTGTTACCGCGGCGCTTGCCCCGCTCGACATAGCGGTTACCGGCGGTGAACAGGATTGCGATTTGCGCCATTGGCACGACATGATGAACCGCCATGTGGTCGATGTTCTGCAACCTGATGTGATGTATATGGGCGGGCTAACGCCAACATTGCACCTAGCCAAAATCGCGGCGGAACAGGGCTATGTCGTGACCCCGCACGCGGCTAATCTGTCGCTGGTGACGATGTGCACGATGCATTTGCTTCTGGCGATTAACAATGCCGGACCTTATCTTGAATATGCGATTGAGGGGGCTGATTATTATCCGTGGACTCAAGACCTGTTTGAAAATGATCCCTTTGCTGTGCACGATGGCAAGGTGACTATTACCGAAGAGCCGGGTTGGGGCGTTACCGTTAATCCCGCGTTTTTCGACAATGCCGCCTATGCGGTTAGTGAGCTTGATTAAGGTTTTTCATGACAGATTTATTTATCACTGGCGCTGGCGTCTCAAAGGATAGCGGCATTCCTACATTTCGCGGTGAGGATGGGGTCTGGACGATCGGGTCACGCCATTACACACCCCAAGAAATGGCCACGAGGGATATGTATCTACATGATCCCGGGCAATTCCTGCTGTGGTATTTTAAACGCTTTGCCACCTATCGCAATGTACAGCCGAATATCGTTCACGACTGGCTGGCGGCAGCATGTAATGGCGATGGGGCACGGCTGATTACCCAGAATATTGACGGGTTGGATGGCAAGGCTGGTAATCAAGATTATGTCTCGATCCACGGACGGTTGGACAAGATGACATTGCTCCACGATCAGGCGATTTTTGACCAAAGCCCCGATCCGTTAAGGTCGCCCCCAGCTTACACACCTTTTGATCGAGTTCCGCTAATCGACGCGCCTTGGGATGAGGTCATCGCACTGGCGGCCGAAATGGCACCTGATGCTAAAAATGCGGATGATCAAATAGTGACCAAGGCGTTGTTGGAGGTTTGTAAAATTCCGGCAAGCGGCCCCGAAATGGGGGTGTCGCTAAAGCCTTATGTGTTGTTGTTCGATGAATATTATACCGCGCTCTACCGCATGGCACAGGCAGAGGAGTGGATGCAAACCGCGTCAAAAATGGTGTTTATGGGAACGTCATTCTCGGTAAATATCACAATGATAGCCCTACGCGTCGCCTTGCAACGCCGCATCCCCATAGAGATCGTCGACCCCGAACCAGTCGATATAGAGGCCATGTTTGGCATCCCCGAAGGCGTATACCCAATAACCTACACCCCCACGACCGCCCAAAACTGGGTGGCCGGTAAGGGGTAGGGGGCTACCCCGCCATTTAAAACGGGATTGAATCGCCTTTGTAATCTTCGAAAATGCCGGTGCTTGCCATTGATAGGGCGGCAAAGCGGGATAGCAATCCGGCGGCGCTTTCTGATGGGTCGATGGCCGCGCCTGAACCGCCCATATCGGTGCGAACCCAGCCCGGATGATAGGCCCCAACAGCGATATTATCGACCTCTAGCTCAACCGCCATAGAGCGGGCTAGGTTGGTCGCGGCGGCTTTTGAGGCGCGGTACATAATCGCGCTTGAGCCAGACCGCTCGGAGCTACCCATCTGTGATGACAGGATACAAATCTTGCCGGGGTTGCCGCCGCGCTCGCTAGCGCCGGCTTTTACATTGGCGAGGAAATGACGGGCGGTGAAAAATACACCGGCAACATTGGTCATTAACGCCGCTTCAACGGCTTGGCTATCCTGTGCCGGATCGGTCAATCCACCACGCCCAATAAGAACACCGGCATTACAGATCAACAGATCAATCGGGCGGATCATCCCCTTGGCAACCGATTTGACATCACGCTCTACGGTGACGTCCAGCCCAAGAACAGTGACATTTTCATGCTCTTTCGCCAACGCTGTAAGCTCTGCGGCCTCGAGCGGTGCACGACAGGCCGCAATGACCTCATCGCCGCGCTCTGCCGCCTGTTTTGTCATTTGTAATCCAATGCCGCGATTTGCGCCGGTAATCATTATACGGGTGGTCATTATGTTATCCTTGCCTGATCAGGCTGGTGAGGGGGTGGGTATGCTAGGCGGTTTCGCCGATAATCGCGGGGTCAAATGGAGGGCGGGAGAATATCTCGCGCAACATTGGCTCAAAATGTGACAGCGGCTTGGTNGGATAGTCCGGATCAAANGCNCGNTGGTCCCATGCGCCACAGAATTTCTCACAGCTATCAAACCATTTATGGCCGCGATAACGCTCGCGCTCGTCTTTGTTTACGCCCATCGCATCGCCGTAATAATACATCTGGAAAATGCCGTGATGTTCGATGATCCATGTNACCTCGGCGCGCACATAGGGGCGGATAATCGCCGCCGCCATCTGCGAATGGTTCATCGGGGCCAGATCATCGCCCAGATCATGAATGAGNGCGGCGACAATCATTTCTATATCGGCACCATCNTCCTCGGCCCTTGTCGCCGACTGCAATGAATGGTCTAGCCGATCGATTTTATAGCCGCCGAGAGAGTTGCGTAACCCTTCAAGAGCCTCGAGCAAACGGTCGGGGAGGGCGTCAACAAATTCGTCTTCCAATTTGTTCAAATAGGCNTAATCCTCCGGCGTNCCTTCATCCATCCGGCTAAAGCTAACCACTTCCATGCCGCTCTCCTATTCCCTGCTAATAACGGTCGCTGGTAGGTCTCCAGCGGTCACATCATAGTGCCGCGATGATGGGGGTTGGTCAACCGCCCAGCCCCAGATCCCAGCTCAGGTCCCAGCCAACTATCCCAGCCAACTATCCCAGCCAACTATCCCAGCTAACTATCCCAGCTAACTATCCCAGCCAACTATCCGAGCCAATTATCCGAGCCAAAAATTTACCACTCGGTGACATGCTGTGGCTTGCAGTAAATTATAAATATTTAATATAGATTATTCGTTGTTTTAGATATGATGCGGATCAGCATATCGTCGGATGGTAAATCTGTTGGCGGATGTGTGGTTGATTTCAAAAAGGATAAAAGCGTGACCCAAGCAAATCCCTCGGTAAAAGGCGAAACTGTCATCTCCTCTGTTGCAGGCTCGACCACAGTGGGCACGGCTATGGCAATCGGTGATGTTACGGCTTTGCTTGGCCGGGTAATTGACTCGGTTGGCACGGTGTTTTTGGGCCGTGATGCGGCCATTGAAATGGCGCTTATCTGTGTGCTGGCTGACGGTCATTTGTTGATCGAGGACACGCCGGGAAGCGGCAAGACCTCGTTATCTGCCAGTGTGGCACAGGTGCTAGGGCTCGATTTCAAACGTGTCCAATGCACCAATGATCTGCTTCCCGCTGATATCACTGGCCTGTCTATTTTTGATCGTGATACCGGACAATTCGTCTTGCGCAAAGGGCCTGTTTTCACCCAGCTATTGCTGGCGGATGAACTCAACCGTGCCCCGTCAAAGACCCAGTCTGCGCTATTGCAGGCGATGGAAGAGCGCAAGGTTACAATCGATAAGGATACGCTGGATTTGCCAAAGCCGTTTCTCGTCATCGCGACCCAGAATCCGGCTGAACAGATTGGCACTTTTGACCTGCCGGAGAGCCAGCTCGACCGGTTTTCATTATCGATGGATATTGGCCGGCCTGATCATGCCACCCAGTTGGATATTCTGGCGGGGCGCCAAAACGCGGCGCCGGATGCCTTAACGCCAGTGATCGATACCGAAGAGTTTTTGAACCTGCAATCCTATGTCCGACAGATTGTCGCTGGTGCGCCGGTGATGGGGTATATTCTGCGCCTTTCCGATATGCTGGAAAGCCTGACCCCGATAAGCCTATCGGTGCGTTTTCGCTCGCAATTGCTCGGCCTAGCCCAAGCCCATGCGGTGGTAAAGGGACGTGATTTTGTAGCGCCTGATGATGTACAGGCGATGTTTGCACCGGCTGTACGTCACCGCATGACGCGGGTGGAGCCAGGTGCAAAGGCAGAGCTGATTACAAGCGCCATTGCTAGAACTGATCTTCCCTAGGTGCCAATGCGCTGGTCCGACAAAATATCGCGCGCCCTGTCATCACGGCGCAAGGATACGAGTTTTACAGTCTCGATGCGGCGGGTGTTTGTTCTGCCCACACGCCATGGGTTGATGGTTTCCATTGCCATTTTGGGGGTCTTTGCGATTGCCGTGCGGATCCAGAATAATATGCTGTTATTGATGGCGATCGCGCTGTTTGTGATTTTCGTTTTGTCATTGTTATGGGCTGGCGAGAATCTGCGCGGATTGGGTCTAAGGGCGATGCATTCCGGCCAAATTGTTGCCGGTGAGACGGTGATGTTTGCCCTTGAAATGAGCGGGCCAAAAACGGCCTATGATATTTATTTAGATACCGGATCAGGCGAGGTGCCGACCGATTTCACCAATCGGCATGCGCTCGCCTTTTCACCCACAAGCCGCGGTCTTCATCCTCTGCCTTTGGTGCGCCTTAGCACGATGTTTCCCTTTGGCCTCACCCGCGCATGGGCGTGGATTTCACCGCAGAATGTGTTGGTTGCCCCCAAGCCAGATTACGCGGCGGCGCGGGCCTTGCTTAGCGGGATAGCCAATCGCGGACAGGATGAGGGCAATGACAGTGATGGGGCTGATAGCTTGCAGGATTGGGTAGAGGGAACGCCAGAGACACGGATTAGCTGGAAACAATATGCGGCGACCGACCGGTTGATGGAAAAGACAGGCGATCGCAGCGGCGGTGATGTGCTTGATATATCCTATGAGCTGGTTGCGCATCTTGGCCATGAACAGGCGCTATCGGCCCTATCGGCGGCGGTGTTGCGTGCGGCACGCGCCGGTCGGTCATTTCACTTTCGGATGCATGGGATGGAATTGCGGCATGTAGACCCGCAATCAGTCGGAAAGGTGCTTGATGCCCTCGCTCTTGCCTGATGCCCCCGCAATCAATAACCGCGGATTTAGCCAGTTTCTGGCAAGTCCGGCTGGCGTGCCGTTAAAGACGGCTTTGTGGCAGGCCCCTTTGGTTGCGGTGTTGGCGAACGAAATAGGCTGGTTCCTTGGTGGATTCTGGATCGCTTCGCTGGCGGTTTCGCTCATAACCCAACGCTGGCAAAACTGGCTGGTTCAGCTCGTTATGATCGCCTTGTTAATCGGCGGGGCGGTGTCGCTTGTGCCCGTGCGTTCGGCCGATTTCTTTATTCTTATCCTGATTGCATTACTGCCGATGACATGGCGGTTGGATAGCGAACAGGATCACCGCGCCCTCTCACCGGCTGGGCTAACGCCAACGATATTCTTGGTTGGTGCGGTATTTATCTATCAAATTCAATTCGTTGTGCTGTTGTTGCTGGTGATTTGGCTGCTTAGCTTTTTGTTATGGTATTGCATGGCGCTAACGGGATTTCGGTTGGAAACCATTTCCTTGCGCTGGTTGCCTGTGCTGGGTGTGTCGACAATTATTGCCGCAGTCATTGTTGCCCTATTCACCTTGGTACCGCGCATTGATACCGGTTTTATTCCGGGGTTTGCCGATGCGAAACAACAGATCGCGCTGGTTGATGAGGTCACGCCGGGTGGTATGAGCGATCTGTTAGCCGATACGCAAATAGCCTTTAAGGCAGTGCCGGATGTGGCCGAGGATAACCGCCCGCGTTACTGGCGGGTGTTTGTTCTAAATGAAGAAGCCGGCGGAAAATGGCGCCGGTCCTTGTCGCGCAGCAATCAGGTTTCGGCAAATGTAGCGGCGCATCCATCGGTGCATAAATACACAATTCTGGCCGACACCCATGATATGAGCGTGTTGCCGATCCCCGGCTGGCCAGCGGGTTGGCAAAGCGAAATTCGCTATTCACGCTGGGGTGAGGCAATTGCAGGGCGGCTCGCCAATCCACGGCGGGCGCGGGTTGCGGGGGCAGATAATGCGCCTGATTTGAACGATGCCGATCAGGATAAACGGCAGAACAAATTATTGTCAGGGGCCAATCCGGCGCTAGTGCAATGGGCCAAATCGACCCGACCGCAATTCAGTAATGACGCCGATTTTATCGCCATGGTAATGCGCCGGTTTAGCGATGAATTTTCCTATGACACAAAAGTTTCATTGCCGGTTACCAACGCGCTGGATCGGTTTTTCTTTGACGGCAAATCGGGCTATTGCAGTTATTTTGCAACGGCGATGGCGACTATTTTACGGGCGGCGGGGATCGAGGCCAATGTCGTGGTTGGCTATCTTGGCGGTGAGTGGAACCCCTATGGTGGGTTTTGGACAATCGGCAATGCCGATGCGCATGCGTGGGTAGAGGCCCGCCCAGATAGTGGAAATTGGCAACGCATTGATCCCACATTAGGGGTGATGAGCAACGCCAATATCCAGCAATTCGAGTTAAATGCCGGTGCTCTGCAAATGCGTAATGAGGGCGTGCAGGCGAGCAATTTGTCATTCTGGCAACGTCTCGGCATGGCGAGTGAGTGGGCCGAGGCGCTCAACACCCGCCTAACGCTTGCGATCATGGAATATGGTCAGGATGATGCCAATTCCGACGGGCCAAAGGCCGATTATACCGCGCTGATTATTCTGGTGCTGTCGCTTGGCCTGACCAGTGTGATTGTGCTTGGCATGATTGTTCTATGGACCAAGCGGAAAAGCCGTATTCGCCGGTTGGAAAGCCGGTTTGAAAAGACCCTTGCACCATTTTTGGGCGGTCACATGCGGGCTAGTGGCGAAACCCTGATTAGCCTCGCCCATCGTGCTAGCCGGAATGTTGGGGAAAGGCTGGACCAGCCAGATGAGGCCATCGCCATAATAGACAAGCTCGCCAAGAGCCTTACCGAGTGGCGTTTCAGCCCGCATACCAAATTAAGCGTGGATGATGTTAGCGCCATGATCAAACAAACCAACAAGGTTTTGGCCGGCCATAGCCAGACCTAGTCAGACCTGGTCAGACCTGGTCAGATTTGCCGGCTGCCTGTTGCTCGCTGTAATAGGTTATCAGGCTTTCTGGGTAATCAGTGGCTTTTTCAAGCACAGTTAGTGAGCGAGTAACGCCGGATAGATTGTCGTTTAACAACTCCGCCAGCATGGAATCATGCTGGGTCCGCGTTGTTTCGGGCAACGGCAGATAACTGTAAACAGCCTCGGTGGCGCCACGGCCGCTAATCGAAATGTCGTTTAATTTAATCAGGTCAGGATGTTGTGACGCCAATGCGATAGTCTCAGAAAATGCCAATGGCAGGCCGGTTTGCTTGCTAAAAGGTTCAAGACGCGCGGCGAGATTGACAACATCACCAACGACTGAATAGGACAGCCGCTTTTTAGAGCCAAAATTACCGACAACCGCTTTACCACTGGCAACACCCACGCCGATTGCAATTGGACCGCCGGACCATGCATCCCCCATCATTTGTTCAAGGCGCTGGTTAATCACTGGCACATGCGCCTGTAGCGCGATCGCGGCATCAACGGCGCGGCGGTGATGATCATATTGCGGCAAGGGGGCATTCCAAAAGGCCATCACCGCATCACCGATGTATTTATCCAAAGTGCCGCCATGATCCATGATCACATTGGTTGCCTCGTCCAGAATGAGATTGATAATCTGGGTCAATTCATGCGGTTTATCGGCCAAGCGTTCGGATAGGGCGGTAAAGCCGCGAACATCCATGAACATTACCGAAATGTCACTGGTGGTACCGCCTAGTTCTGGTGAGGTGCGGCTGACCTCGATCTGCTTTACCATCTCTGGCGCCAGATATTGGCCGAATGCACCGCGCAGATTACGCCGCGCCATCTCATCGCTTATGGCCTGCGCGATTAACACCAAACTGCCGCATAGCAACACCATGGAGGTGCTAAACACCGCATTTGTTAAATAATAGAAATCGGTGAACAGGATAAATTCGCCATAGATAACGCCGCCAGTAATCAAAACAATCGCCCCGATCGCCGCAATGATCGGCAGGTTGATTGCAAGAATGCCGACAATTATCGCGATGAAAAAGGCGGTGATTATTTCTGCCAGATCATACAGATAAGACGATTGTAATGTTAACCCGCTCAAGATCTGGTGGATGACGTGCAAATGTATCATCGCCCCGGGCAGGGCGGCTTCTAGATTGGTTGCGTGGATATCTTTAAGACCGCTGGCCGAGCTACCAATAACCACAAAGGCATTGCGCAACCGCTCTAGGCCAACCCCTTCCAGCACATCAATCGCCGATACTGTGGTGAACCTGTCGCTATAACCATGATAGACCGGCATCCGGCCAAATTCGTCTAGCTCTAGGATCAACCCGCCACTGCGTATCTGGTTGGTTACGGATCCGGTATCAGAGGCCTGTTTGAGAACATGGCCATTTGTCCCTTGTGCCACCCGCAGCATTTCAAGTGACAGCGAAGGCAATGTTTGGCCGTTATATCGGGCGACCATCGGCATGTGACGGACCACGGCGTCTCTTGTGCTGGCGAAACTAACAAAGCCAGCACCAGGCGATTGCGCCACCTTTGGCACAGGTGACAATAAATGGGTGGATTCCAAAACGGGCAGTGAGGCAGAGCCAATCACCGANACACTGCCGGGGCTATAGACTGGATTGGCACTGTTTTGATCGGATAGGGCAAAGGCCAGCACCGACGGCGTATAGGACAGCATCTCGCCAAGTTGCGCGTCGCCATCAGGTAGAGACGTTGCCAATGCGCCCTGTTCCAACCCGCCAAGGGTTTCGATCGCGGCGGCGTTAAAGCGGTCATCCTCTGACATCAAAATATCGAGGCCTATGACCCGCGGCTCGGCAAGGCCGATATTCTGCACCATCACGGCCATATAATGGCGCGGCCATGGCCATTGGCCAAATCGTGCCAAGGTGGTTTCGTCGATATCGACCAATACCATCTTTTTTCCAAGGTCCAGATCGCCCTTAAACGGCTTTGTCTTGGTGTAGATGTCGAGACTGAAATCGCGGGTGTTGGAATGAACCCCGCCGATATCAAAAATCCCAATAATCGCGCTGACCGTTGCCAGCACAATGGCCACTGCATATAAAACCCACCTGGATGCGAGGTTAGGTCTCATCGAATAGCATCGCCAGCAGAGAAAATTGGTAGATATAGCGCCACCACCATGACCCCGATCATAGCACCCACAAATACAATCATCAGCGGTTCAATGATTGTGGAGAGGCCATCGACGACGGCGGTAAATTCTTCTTCATAATATTTGGCGATAGAGGTCAGCATTTCGTCCATATTACCAGTGCGCTCGCCAACCGCCATCAATTGCGACAGGGCGAGGGGAAACACTTTTTCATTGCCAAATAGCTGGGATAACGGCGCGCCGGTGGTGATCTTTTGTTTGATCCGGGTCATCGCATCTAGAAACTGGACGTTCTGCGACACCGTGCTGGACACCTCTAGCGTATCAATAACCGACACACCAGCGGCCAAAAGATTGGCCATNAATAGTGACATACGCGCCACCGTTGCCTTGACGATAATATCGCCAATCAGCGGNAATTTAAGCGCAATGATCGATTTCAATTTACGGTAAGGNCGCACAAAGCGATGCAGGGTCTTGTTGGTAAGCCAGATAGCCGTCACCGTGCCAATGACATTCATCACATTGCCACCATCTTGGATCCAGTTACTGGCATCAACGATGGATTGGGTCGGTCCGGGCAATTCGGCGCCCAAACCTTCGTACATTTCCTGAAAGGTCGGGACCACATTGGTCAGCATGAAATAGGAAATGGAAACGGTAATCACCACGAGGGTAACCGGATAGAACAGGGCTGATTTAATACCGGCTTTAATCGCCTGTTGTTTTTCGAGCATTTCAACCAGACGATCGAGAAACACGTCCAGCTTACCCGANATTTCTCCGGCCTCGACCATGTTTAGATACACACTATCNAAATGGCGCTTATGCTCGCGGAATGANGCCGAGAGAGACGCACCATTATTCAGCTTGTCAATCATCTCAGTCGCAACCCGTTTCATATTAGGGTTAGTGGACTGCGCCGCCACCAATACCATCGCCTCGACAATGGGCAAGCCTGCCCGCATCATCGTGGCGATCTTTTTAGTGAAAACCATGATTTCCTTTGGCGGGATAGAGCCAAACGGACCCCATGTGATCTGAATATCCAGCGCCGATTTTTTCTTCGGCTTGATCTCTTTGATGGTTATTTCGCGGATACCGTCAGAGCGCAGCTTTTGCTTGGCCGAGACTATACTGCCAATCTCTAGCTCGCCTTTGACCTTTTTACCGCGCTGCTTGCCTTTATAGGTGAACTTCTTCATCGCCTAGAGCACCAAAATCCGGGAATATTCCTCGATGCTAAAGATCCCCTCCTTGATGAAGTTTCGGGCAATCTCCTGCATCGTTTCAAAGCCGTCAACCTTGGCCGCCGCCAGCAATTCAGGGGCAAGCGCCTCTTTCAAAATGGCTTCTTCAAGGCTTGGGCTGATCCGCAGAACCTCATAAACGCCGCGCCGTCCTTTATAACCGGAGCCTCCACATTTATCACAGCCAACACCAATCTTGGCTTTGACGTCGGCCGCTTCTTCCTCGGTAAAGCCGATGCGCGTCAATGTATCAACATTTGATTGCGGGTCATCGGCGAGGCAGTTTTGGCAATTGGGTCGGCCCAGACGCTGGGCCACAATAAGCGACGTCGCGGCGGCAATCATAAAGGGCGGAACCCCCATATTCATCAGGCGCGTAATCGTCGCGATGGCGTCGTTTGTGTGCAATGTCGATAACAGCAAGTGACCGGTGAGGGCGGCTTTAACCGCAATCTCAACGGTTTCCTGATCTCTGATCTCACCAACCAGAATAACCTCTGGATCCTGACGCAAGAATGCCCGAAGGATGGCGTTAAAGCTCAAACCGATCTTTTCATTGGCTTGTGTCTGACCAACGCCCTCAAGGTAATATTCGACCGGATCCTCCGCCGTCATGATATTTAGCTCGGGATCATTGATATGCTGTAGACAGCCATAAAGCGTGGTGGTCTTACCTGAACCAGTCGGGCCGGTTACAAGGACCATGCCTTGCGGCGCGCTGATAGCCTCGACAATACGGTTATAATTGAGGTCGGTTAGGCCAATTTTGCTGAGTGATAGAGACGGATCGCCTTTGAGGATACGCATAACAATGCGCTCGCCATTCTTGCCCGGAAGAACGTTAAAGCGGAAATCAACGTCTTCGCCAGCATATGGAATGGTGATGCCGCCATCTTGGGGTAGGCGTTTTTCGGAAATGTCACATTCGGCAAGGATCTTGAAACGTGTAGTTACGCCAAGGAAATTCTTGAACAGATATTCTGAATATTCTTCGCGGATAACCAGACGGCCATCGATGCGAAAACGCACCCTTGCGATATCGCGGAACGGCTCGATATGGATATCACTGGTGCCGGTTTCCAACGCGCTATGCAGAATATGATCACAAAATTCAGGGACTAGCTCGTCATTATCAGCGGGGAAGCGTGAGCGCTTTGCCTTTGCTGCAACCTGCTGTCTTTGCTGTTTTTCAACAGAATCCAGCACGGATTTAACCCGTTCATGACCGCGTAATTGTTCAAAATTACTGAGCGTCATCAATTGGAATTCGATGTTGAAATTAGAGATAGATTTCAATTGTCCGGCTTGGGTCGCAGTTGTTGGATCGACAATGGCAACCCGCAAAAACCGTTGCTCTACCTCAAACGGCAGGGCGTAATGTTCGTCAATGAATGACACCGGAATAAGCGGCAGGGCACGCACATCGACCTGTTTCGGCTCTAGCACAATTCGGCGAAGCGCATAGGCACGCGACAATACGGTATGGACGACTTCTTCATCCACACCCGCAGAGCGGATCATCTTTTCAAGAACTTCGGAGCTAGTGCCGCTACCAGATGACCGGGCCTCAGCTAGTTTTTGCACATCAAGCCGGTTTGCCGATTGCAGAACCCGGAGAACTTTGTCGGCAACATCATTGCTATAAATGGCCATGATAGCTGCCTATCTAGTTTGCGGCCGGGGCAGGTCCGGCGTTAGGCGGTGTTGCACCGGCATTAGGTGGGGTGACGCCAACATTTGGAACTACATCTGGCTGGCTAGCGGCGGCCATTTTGAACGGCGCCTCTGGGACATAATTGATTGGCAATTCCGCGATATCACCGTTTTCCGCAACAATAATGATGCCAGTCGGGGTGATTTTCACAATATTCGTATCGCCAGCGCCCAGTGTCTCACCCTCACGAAGGGTGATCAGCTTTGAAGATGCCGCCTTTAGATCGAACAGGCCGTCATCCTTAACAATGTCGCGCACAGCCGAGGCCGCGCTTTTGATCATCGCTTTTGAGGTAAATGTGTCGGTCGGCTCAATACCCGGATATTCGAGTACTGCGTAACATTCGCTCACAATGCCATTTGATTTGGCGAGCAGTAATTCGCAATAGCGTTCGGCATGAACAACACTGCGCAACGGGCCAATATCAAGAATTGTGCCTTCTAATTCTTGATCGCGCATTACAAAATGGGCACCGAGCAATGGCTCTATGGTTGATTTAAGGTTAATCGCGGCTTGGCGTGCAAGGCTTTGATCCTCAAACGCGCCAATGCGGACATAGGCCAGCATTGGCTTGTCGCCGGGCATAACATCCTGATTGGTGGCTGAGAAGATTTGTGCTTGGGCCTCGGCTCTGGACACCGCGACACCAACCACCCGATAACTCTGGGCCATTAATGCGGTATTATCCTGTTTGCCAAGAAGCTCGGCGCCTGATGCCGCTATTTCTTCATCGCCGCCATCGGGCGCGGGTAGCAACACACCGCCAGTCGCCTGATCAGCGATCCGATCGAGGCCGCGCCGAAACGGATCATCAATATCAAGAACTTCCGGGGCAACAAGAGACTTTTCTTGAGCCATAGCGGTAGTTAGCGAGAGGCTACCAGCAATGATACAGAGGCTGGAAATCGTCAATTTTAGTAGTTTCTTCATTTAGATAGTCACCATATCTAAAATTCGTTTCTCTAATATATTGTCTGTTAACGAAAAATTAACACTACATATTGCGTTTGGCTAGGAATTCTTTGACGGAATGGTGATCGTGACGTTAATTGACATCGTCGGATCGCCCGGTTGCGCCTGAATACTCTCTTTACTGATGCGTACACTGCGCTGTGCATTAACGAAATTATTCCGAATGCGCAGATAAGTTAGGAAGTCGCCACGCATCTGCAAATTGACGGATTGGCCGATAAGTCCAGTCACACCAATGTTTTGCGGGACCACGATTGCCGGCACATTATCGTCAAAAATCATGTCATTTGCCTTTAGCTCGTCAATAAAGCGGGTAAAGGCATCAGAAACGGTCTGTGATGGCGGAAAGCTAGCCGCGCGGGTTTTGATTTCATTTTCAGTCGTGGTTTTATTGCGCACAGCAATCTCGATTTGCGGCTTTGACCGCTCAATCGCGTTTTTCAACTGCTCTATCTGGTTAACAATATCGTTATTTTCGCGCGTTCTTGGCAATAAAAACTGGCTGTTAAGAATAAAAGGCCCAGCCACAAACACGACAATCATAAAGATCCATAGTGACAGGCCTGCAACCGCGTTGCCATTCGCCTCACGCAGATAGCGGGCGCGCGAGAAACGGGATTTCGATAGCTTCTTGCGGCGCTTGTTACGCTCTTTTTCTTCCTTCACCAGCTTTGCCGCTTGCCGCTTTTCTTCTCTGGAAATTTTTGGCTTGTTGGCTTTCTTGCCGCCTTTGGATTTTCCATTGCCGTCATCGACTGGCCCTATGGCCCCGGTCGGCATTGTCGGCGCGGTAAATGGCACAGTCGCCGGATTGCCGTTCGGCACCATTTGCGGTGCCATCCCCGACATGTCGGCTGGTTGCATGCCAGTTTGTTGCATGGCCGGTGCCTGAACGGCTGGTGCCTGAACGGGCGGTGCCTGAACGGGCGGTGCCTGAATGGGCGGTGCTTGCATATTTTGAAGTGGCATGCCTGAAACTG
>JGI26088J50261_1000982_pt1 | contig 15965 bp, 11 predicted proteins | sample SaaInl1SG_22_DNA_FD_50261 | JGI IMG/M metagenome (IMG submission 50261)
TATGTATGAATTAAAGCTCTTGGCACCGCAGGATAGCGTTGAGTCACTCAGCGACGTCTTGGAGGCGCTGGAGGCGCTGAGCGTCTCCGTAGAGGACGCCGATGCGCACACGCCCGCCGAGCAAGCGCTGTTTGGTGAGCCCGATATGCCCGCCCCGCAGGCCGGCTGGACGCGTTCACGCGTTAGCGCGCTGTTTGAGAGCAAGGCGCTCGCCGAGGAGGTTGCTGCGCAGTTACCTGATATGGACTTGTTCGACGGCGCCAGCGTTCAATCCATTACGGCATTGGAAGACCAAGACTGGGTGCGCCTGACGCAGTCGCAATTTACGCCGGTAGAAATTACCCCTAGCTTTTGGATTGTGCCCACGTGGCACGAGCCGCCCGCGCAGGCGCAGGTATTTCTCAGGCTGGATCCTGGATTGGCTTTTGGCACGGGTACCCATCCCACCACACGCATGTGCTTGCGTTGGATTGCCGGTCGCACCCACGCAGACCAGCGCGTACTTGACTATGGCTGTGGATCAGGCATCTTGGCAATGGCGGCCGCGAAATTTGGATCCACCACGATTGATGCTGTCGACATTGACCCCGCGGCGGTTGAGGCCAGTAACGCCAATGCGCAGCTGAACCACGTGGTTTTGCGTACAGGCTTGCCTGATATCGCGACCGGTCAATANGATGTTGTGTTGGCCAATATNTTGGCAACGCCGCTCAAGTTGCTTGCGCCATTGTTGTGTGGCCACTTGTCAGCGGGTGCAAGCCTTATTTTGGCGGGTATTTTGTCTAGGCAGGTCGGTGAATTACAGGTCGCTTATGCGCCCTATGTTGACCTCGTTGTGCTGGACGAAGAGGATGGCTGGGTCTTAATGGGCGCAGTCCAAAAGGTCGNATAAATGAAACGCGACTTGAACGATCACCATGTTCGGNGATAAGTCAGCATCGGTAAGTTTGGAAACGCAGTGCCCTAACTGCCAGGCGGCGTTGCACGCCGATACGGCGCTGTTGCAGCGGTCAAAGGGTTGGGCCCGCTGTGGTGAGTGTCACTTCCTCTTTGACGCCATCGCACACATTGGGATCCCGACGTTTTCTGTCGCCGCATCAGAAACNGCATCGCCTGCTGCCGTGCCGACGACCCAGCCAGAACCCCTAAAGCCAACGGTTGTGCCACCACAGACGCTCATGGCGGCGCCTGAGGTGTGGGACGACCTGCGTGCCGCGCCTCCAGACGGTGACGCTGAGGTTGATCGCGTGTTTCAGCGCCTCAGTGATGGTTTTGAGTCTGGCGGGGCATCTGACCCACCGCTGGACGCACCTGTAGCAGATGGCTTAGGTGCGGGAACCGTTGGGGCGGCTACTGCGGGTGAGAGGGTGCCGCCTATGTCGGCAAGTAGTAGCGTGCCGCCGGCCCCTACCGATGAGACGAAAGAGCTGAAGCGCTTTTTGTTTCGCCTACTGCTCATCGTTTTAACCGTCGCTGCGTTGGGGCAGGTGCTTTTTTATCAGCGNACGGAGATCAAACAGCGTTGGCCGGATGAAGTCGATACCTTGCTGCGATTGTGCGCGCCGCTAGGTTGTGTGACTGAGCCCTCGCAACAACTGTCTTCGCTGCGCATTCTGTCGTCTTCCGTTATCAGATCGCCTGAAAATGACTTGGAGTTGGATATCGTGATTGAAAATCGATCGGATCAGCCCGTGGCCACCCCTCAGGTGGTCTTGGTGTTGTCAGATCAAGATGAGGTTGCCTTTGCGCAACGCGTGTTTTCGGCAAACGATTGGGAAGGGCCGATCAAGGCGTTGGAGCCAGGCCAGACCTACCCTGTGCATTTTCAGTGGAGAGTGACAGACGATGAGGGCCGACGTATGGCGACGTATCGATCGGAGTTGCGTTACGCGGTCGCCGAGCCTTGAGGTGAGTCTGATGAGAACCTTTCAGGCATAAAAAAACCCAAGACAACGTCTTGGGTTTTGACCGGTTTAAACGGTTTTGAGGCCGTTTAAACCGTCGACCTCTGAGCCTTACGCAGGCGAGCCAGACGTCGGGAAGGGCCAAGCCGCCTGAGGCGTCAGCTTGGTCTTCGCAGCTTTCTTAGCTGCGGGCTTCTTAGCAGCAGCTTTCTTAGCTGCGGGCTTCTTAGCAGCAGCTTTCTTAGCTACGGGCTTCTTAGCAGCAGCTTTCTTAGCTACGGGCTTCTTAGCAGCAGCTTTCTTAGCTNCGGGCTTNTTAGCAGCAGCTTTCTTGGCTACGGGCTTCTTAGCAGCAGCTTTCTTGGCTACGGGCTTTTTAGCAGCAGCTTTCTTGGCTGCGGGCTTCTTAGCAGCAGCTTTCTTGGCTGCAGGCTTCTTAGCAGCAGCTTTCTTGGCTGCAGGCTTCTTCGCCGCTACTTTCTTCGCCGCTACTTTTTTGGCAGCAGGCTTCTTCACCGCTACTTTTTTAGCTGCTGGCTTCTTAGCAGCTACTTTCTTTGCCGCTGGTTTCTTAGCTGCCACTTTTTTAGCCGCGGGTTTTTTTACAGCAGCTTTTTTCGCTGCCGCTTTTTTTGCAGTTGCCATGATTTTCTCCTTATTGGATTTTCAAATAACACCGTTTAAACGTAACCGTTTAAACAGCGATTCAATGATGCTAAGGAGATCGGAGTCATCACCCCGGGCAGCCCTACACCATAGAATTCTGCGAAAAAGCCCCCAGCCATATCAAACGATACGGCTGCGGGCTCTTTAAAGTCTGCTGCACTTGGCGATTTCAATCCCAAGACAAAGCCCCACCAGTTTGGTACTCGATCACACGGGTCTCAAAGAAGTTGCGTTCTTTTTTCAAGTCAATCATCTCGCTCATCCAAGGGAATGGATTTTCTTCAGATGCAAACAGCGGATCCAGTCCGATCTGCTGCGCACGACGATTAGCAATATAACGCAAATAGCCTTTAAACATCGAGGCATTTAAGCCAAGTACGCCACGTGGCATGGTGTCTTCGGCATATCGGTATTCCAACTCAACGGCTTCCAGGAACAGCGCGCGGATTTCATCTTTGAACTCAGCTGTCCAAAGCGCTGGATTCTCAAGCTTAATCTGGTTGATCACGTCGATGCCGAAATTACAGTGCATGGACTCATCGCGCAAAATGTACTGGTACTGCTCGGCGGCACCTGTCATCTTGTTTTGGCGACCCAGTGCCAAAATCTGTGTGAAACCAACGTAGAAGAACATGCCTTCCATTAAGCATGCGAACACGATCAAGGACTTCAGCAAGGCCTGGTCGGTTTCGATGGTGCCGGTTTTAAAGTTGGGGTCACACAAGATTTCGATATACGGAATCAAGAACTGGTCTTTTGCACGAATAGATTCAACTTCGTTGTAGGCGTTGAAGATTTCAGACTCATCTAGGCCAAGTGACTCAACAATGTATTGGTAGGCGTGTGTGTGAATGGCCTCCTCAAATGCCTGACGCAACAAAAACTGGCGGCACTCAGGTGCCGTGATGTGGCGATAGCTACCCAGTACGATGTTGTTGGCGGCCAAAGAGTCTGCGGTAACGAAGAAGCCCAGATTGCGCTTAACAAGGCGGCGCTCGTCGTCAGTTAGTCCGTTGGGGTCTTTCCAGAGCGCGATGTCGCGCGTCATATTGACCTCTTGCGGCATCCAATGGTTGGCGCAACTCGCCAAATATTTTTCCCATGCCCACTTGTATTTGAAAGGCACCAATTGGTTAACGTCGGTTTTGCCGTTAATGATGCGCTTGTCTGACGCTTTCACGCGGCCAGTAGATGGCGCGCTCATGCTATACGCTGATGTCGTTGTTGCCGTCGCACCGGTTGCAGAAGCGGAGGGGGCGGCTTGGCTTGCCGATGTTGGCACTTGATGTGGTGTGGCTGCGTCCATGTTGTTAGGCATTGGAGCAGTCGTTGCGTTTTCTTGATCCCAAGTCAGCATGTGTTAGTTTTCCGTTTTGTTGAATTATCAAAGCGACGCAAAAAAAAGAAAAGTTAAACGCTCTTTTTCTTTAAAAGCGTGTTGTTCATTTGCGTCGTTTTTTTTCGTGTGAATGTTAAAAAAATTTACGTGTAAAAACTGAAACGCGCCGTCAAAAAATAAAAATGTTTTGTCGGCGCTTTTCAATTACTGGCAGGCTTCGCAACCGGGGTCGTCGATGGCGCAAAACTTCACGTCGGTTGCCGCCACCGCGGCTTCGACTGGTGCAGGTTGCGATACCGGTGCCATTGCTGGCGCGGCTGCAGCGGCGATGGCGTCGGTGGACTGGTTTGACACCGAGTTCATTTGGCCAGCGCGACCTGTCGACTTCTCAATGCTGGTCGCCGCCATGGTGCGTAGATAGTAGGTTGTCTTCAATCCGCGCAACCAAGCCAGCTTGTAGGTTTCATCTAGTTTTTTGCCAGATGCGCCTGCAATGTAAATGTTCAGCGACTGCGCTTGGTCAATCCATTTTTGACGACGTGCACCTGCTTCAATCAGCCATGTGGTGTCGACTTCAAAAGCGGTTGCGTACAGCGCTTTGATCTCATCGGGAATGCGATCGATTGCGCGCAATGAACCGTCGAAGTGCTTCAGGTCCATGACCATGACGTCGTCCCACAAACCGAGGCGCTTCAGATCGCGCACCAAGTAGCTGTTCACGATGGTGAATTCGCCAGAGAGGTTGGACTTCACTGACAAGTTGCCAAAGCACGGCTCAATGGAGGCGTCCACACCAATGATGTTGGAGATCGTCGCGGTCGGAGCGATAGCCACGCAGTTGGAGTTGCGCATACCGTCCGTCGCGATTTTTTGACGCAACGTGTCCCAGTCTAGGGTGGAGGAGCGGTCTACTTCAACATAGCCACCACGCGCTTTTTCCAGCAAGGCAATTGTGTCTAAAGGCAAAATGCCCTGGTCCCACAACGAGCCCTTGAAGGTAGAGTAACGCCCACGCTCTTTGGCTAGTTCGCTAGACGCCCAGTAGGCGTTGTAGCACACGGCTTCCATGGCACGGTCCGCAAAATCGACGGCCGCTTGTGAGCCGTAAGGCGTACGCATCTCGTACAGGCTGTCTTGGAAGCCCATGATGCCCAAGCCAACGGGGCGGTGACGCATATTAGAGTCACGCGCCTTCTTGACGGCGTAGTAGTTGATGTCGATCACGTTGTCCAGCATACGCATGGCGGTTGTGATGGTGGCTTTCAGCTTGTCGTGATCCAGTTCTTTGCCGTTGGGGCCATCTTTTAGGTGGCGAGACAAGTTAACAGAACCCAAGTTGCACACGGCGGTTTCTGTGTCGCTGGTATTCAGCGTGATTTCGGTGCACAGATTCGATGAGTGCACAACGCCACAATGCTGCTGCGGTGAGCGGACGTTACACGCGTCTTTAAACGTGATCCAAGGGTGTCCGGTTTCGAACAGCATGGTCAGCATCTTGCGCCACAGGTCCTTCGCGGGCAGGCGACGGTAGTGTGTAATTTCTCCGCTGTCCGCTTTGGCTTCATAGGCCACGTACGCGGCCTCAAAGGCCGATCCAAACAGGTCGTGCAGGTCTTCTACGTCGGCGGGTGAGAACAGCGTCCAGTCGCCGCCCTCCATTACGCGGCGCATAAATAAGTCGGGAATCCAGTTGGCGGTGTTCATGTCGTGCGTACGGCGACGGTCATCACCCGTGTTTTTACGCAACTCTAGGAATTCTTCCACGTCTAAGTGCCAAGACTCGAGGTACGTGCAAACCGCACCTTTGCGCTTGCCGCCTTGGTTAACAGCGACGGCGGTATCGTTCACGACCTTGAGGAACGGAACAACACCCTGAGACTCGCCGTTGGTGCCCTTGATGTGTGAGCCCAGCGCACGCACACGCGTCCAGTCATTACCCAAGCCACCAGCGAACTTTGACAGCAGCGCATTTTCTTTGATCGACTCGTAAATGCCGTCCAAATGATCAGGTACGGTGGTCAAGTAGCACGATGACAACTGGCTACGCAAGGTGCCGCTATTAAATAGTGTCGGTGTGCTGGACATGAAGTCAAAGCTGGACAGAATTTCGTAGAACTCAATCGCGCGGGCTTCGCGGTCAATCTCCTCGAGTGCCAGACCCATGGCGACCCGCATGAAGAAAGCTTGCGGCAACTCAATGCGCTGCTTGCGCACGTGCAAGAAGTAGCGGTCATATAGCGTTTGCAAGCCCAAGTAGTCAAACTGCAGATCACGCTCAGGCTTCAAGGCGGCGCCTAAGCGCTCCAAGTCGTACTGCGCGAGGCGCTCGTCTAACAAGTCTGCTGCAACGCCCTTGTGAATAAAGGTAGGGAAGTACTCGGGGTAGCTTGCTGTGAGCTCTTCAGGGCTAACGAAGCGTCCGAGAACCTCTTTACCAATGGTTTGCAGTAACAAACGGGCGGTCGCGTAGGTGTAGTCAGGCTCTTTTTCAATCAGGGTGCGCGCCGCCAAGATGGACGCCTTTTGAACTTCGTCAAATGGCACACCGTCATATAGGTTACGAATGGTCTCGTTCAGGATGGGTTCAGCGCGGACATCGGCATTGAGGCCAGAGCAGGCTGACTCGATGGCGTGGCGCAGGGTGGCCATATCGAGTGGCATACGTTCGCCGTTGTCAATCACCGTCAATGTTGGCTCGGAGCTAACGGGGGCTTCGGTGTGGCTCGCCTTGCGCTCCTGCGAGCGACGCTCACGGTACAGCACGTAGGCACGCGCCACTTCGTGGTGACTGCCGCGCATCAGGCCGAGCTCAACTTGGTCTTGGATGTCTTCAATATGGAAGGTGCCGCCACCTGGGCGTGAGCGCACCAGCGCGCGAACGACGCCTTGTGTCAACTCGTCAACCGTTTCGCGCACACTCGCAGACGCCGCCCCTTGCGTGCCGTGAACGGCCAAGAAGGCTTTCATCATTGCGACGGCAACTTTGTTGGGTGTGAACGGCACGACCGCACCGTTACGACGAATGATTTGATACTGACTGTAGGCCTGAGCGTCCGAGAATGGCGCGGGGGCTTGGGGCGTCGCGGAGGCTTGGCGTGGGGCATCCGACACGGCAGCGGCTGTTTGCATAAAGGGCTTTCAGTTATTGTTTTGCAGGGTATCCGAACGCGCGGAACGGCGGTTCAGGGCTGAAATTAGTGGCGCTACTGCGCATATTGCGAATCTCAGCAGACACTATACCTAGTGTTTGGCCCTGCATCAACACACTAGGGGTAGTGTTTTCACTATATTTTAAGATGATCAAAAATACTTTGTGTTTTTTGAAAACCAATGGGTTAGTGTGGGCGGTTGAATGTGATCAAATCAATTTTTATCGGCAAAAAATGCCCAATCAAAACCGACGCCGGGGTCGAATTTTCTGCCGGGTGCCACGTCTTCGTGACCCACCATGTCGGTGAGCGTCGGGTAGGCCAGCCTGAGCGCGCCCAACAGGCTTTGTAAGCAGTCGTACTGCGGTTGCTCAAAGCGCCCACCTTCCAAGCCCTCTAGCTCGATCCCAATGGTGTAGTCGTTGCAGTTGCTGCGACCTTGCCAGCTAGACGCCCCTGCGTGCCACGCGCGTTGGTCGGCACTAACGAATTGAATGAGGCTACCGTCACGCTGAATAAAAAAATGCGCCGATACCTCCGCCCCTTTAATAGTTTGAAAGTAGGGGTGGGCATCCCAGTCGAGCCGGTTGGTAAATAAGTCGACCACGAACGGGGTGCCGAACTCGCCCGGTGGCAAGCTAATTGAGTGGATCACCACCAAGTCAATGGCCATGCCCGCAGGGCGCGGGCCAAAGTTGGGTGACGGGATGGCCGTGGCCTGCGACCACCAACCGTCTTGCCACGTGGCATCGTGACGCGGCAGCGCAGCGGAGGCGTGGGGTAACTTCACGCTAGTCTAGGGGCTTATCCCCGTGCACTTCGCAATGGGCTTTGCTGCAGTAGCGACCGAGTCGGCCTTGTACGGTTTCTGCCAGATCGAGGTGGGTACCGCAGTGCAAGCACGGAATGATGGGGCGCGGCAGGTTGGTGACGGTGGCCGACGTTGCCTTGGGTTTCTTTGCGGCCTTGACGGCCTCATTTCGGCCCTCTTGGCGGCCACGCTTCCAAAGCCAAATGCCGAACAAAATGGCCAGAAGAACAACAAAAATCTTAATCATGAGAGTGGGGTAGTTAAACGCGGGCCACGGGCACTAGGCGGGGGCGACGAGCACGACCTCAAGGACAAAACGGGCGCCAACGTAAGCCATGAGAAGCAGACCCGCTGATATATATAGTAGGCGGCCTGCACGCTTGCCGCGCCAGCCATAGCGCCAACGGGCAATGAGCAACGACGCCAAAGACAACCAGGCTAAAACAGAGAAAACGCTTTTGTGATCCCAACGCCACCCCGAGTCATACAGCACCTCGGTAAAGCCGACACCTGCGATCAGCGTAGCACTCAAAAACACAAAGCCAGCGCCAATAAACTGAAACATCAGGCGCTCTTGCGTCAGTACGGGACGGTGCCCCTCATCGGGCAAGGCGTGGCGAATGGCGGTATCGGCGCGGCGCAACAAAATGGCGTGAAAAACCGCGGCGCCAATCAGGCCGTAAGACGCGATACCCAGTGCCCAGTGCACAGGCAGCCAAACGGACGGCAACTGCGGGTGAACAATACCGGGGAAAAGCACGTTGAGTGCCACAGCGGCAATGCCAAGCCCCGCAAGCGGCCAGCGCGCCCGCAACGGCAACTTGAGTCGGGTTTCGATACCGTATATGGTGGATACCATCCAGACAGTGACTGACAGCGCGGCCGCGAACCCAAAGCGCCCCGGGCTCTCTATCCAGTAAGCTAGCAGCGAGGCACCATGAAATGCCAAGGTCAGCGCAAATAGCGCTTGCAGGCTTTTGACGCCTAAGGCACGGTGGGCCAAGGCGATCGCAAGGTAGCCAACCGCCGTTGCAAAGGCGCAGCCGAGAAACAGAGGGCTGGTCGTTAGAATCATGACTACAGTTTAACGCTGAGTGAGGCCTTGAGGGGTCACCACCTAAAAAGCAGCCACAACAAATTTTCACCTCCGAGGTGACCCGTTTTTTTAGATTGAGAGTGCCATGGCTTCCGCCTTATCAGAACGCCTATCCAGAATCGTTAAGACCATGCGTGGTCAGGCGCGTATCACCGAAAGCAACGTGGCGGACATGTTGCGTGAGGTGCGTATGGCCTTGCTGGAAGCCGACGTGGCCTTGCCCGTGGTGCGCGCATTCATCGCCGAGGTAAAAGAAAAGGCCTTGGGCGAAAGTGTTGTCGGCTCCCTTACGCCAGGGCAGGCGTTGGTGGGCGTGGTCAACCGTGAGTTGGTCGAGCTGATGTCTGGTGGCGACGGGGGCGGCTCCTCCGAGCTAAACCTAGCCGCCCAGCCACCAGCCGTAGTACTCATGGCGGGTTTGCAAGGGGCGGGTAAGACCACCACAACCGCTAAGTTGGCCAAGTGGTTGGTGGCGCGCAAAAAGAAAGTACTGACAGTCAGCGGTGACGTTTACCGTCCTGCCGCTATTGAGCAGCTCAANACCGTTACTGCGCAAGCGGGCGCCGATTGGTTTCCGAGTACGGCGGACCAAAAGCCCGTAGACATCGCCAAAGCCGCGCTGGACTACGCACGTAAACATTACTTTGATGTCTTGTTGGTTGATACCGCCGGTCGCTTGGCTATTGACGAAGCCTTGATGGCTGAAATCAAGGCACTGCATGAGGCCGTGCGACCGGTTGAGACGCTCTTCGTGGTGGATGCCATGCAGGGTCAAGACGCCATCAACACCGCACGGGCATTTAAAGAGGCGCTGCCCCTAACCGGTATTGTGTTGACCAAAACCGATGGCGACTCGCGCGGTGGTGCGGCGTTGTCGGTTCGTCACGTGACTGGTGTGCCCATTAAGTTTGCGGGTGTCAGTGAAAAAATTGACGGCCTCGAAGCGTTTGACGCCGAGCGCCATGCCTCCCGCGTGCTGGGCATGGGCGATATCTTGGCCTTGGTTGAGCAAGTTAGCGCGGGCGTTGACATGGCGGCGGCACAAAAACTAGCCGCCAAAGTAAAAAGCGGTAGTGGCTTTGACCTCAATGACTTCTTAGATCAGCTGCGGCAAATGCGCAGCATGGGTGGCCTGTCGCAGTTGGTCGACAAACTGCCCGCACAAATGGCGGCCAAAGCGGGTGAGATGGACATGGACAAGACCGAGCGCGACATGCGGCGCAAAGAAGGCATTGTGTGCAGCATGACCTTGCATGAGCGTACCAAGCCCGAGCTGATCAAGGCCACACGCAAGCGCCGTATTGCGGCGGGCGCTGGCGTTCAGGTGCAAGAAGTGAACCGTTTGCTCAAAGAGTTTGAGCAAATGCAGGGCATGATGAAAAAGATGAAGGGCGGCGGCCTCATGAAAATGATGAAGCGCATGGGCGGCATGAAAGGCATGGGTGGCTTTCCCGGTATGGGATAAGCCCCCGCAGCATTTGCAACGTCTCGCTGGAGCGGGCTTTACGCCACCACCACCTCGCCGCGCAAAGAGTGCGGCAACGCCTGCGTAATACGAATATCGAGCATCTGACCCTTCAGGCGCTCGGGGTTGGGACCGCCAGCGAAGTTCACGATGCGGTTGCATTCGGTTCGGCCCATGTACTCGGTGGCATCCTTTTTGGACGGCCCCTCAACCAACACCCGTTGCACCGTGTGCTCGCGACGGGCGCTGATGGTGCGCACGTTGTCTTCGATCACGCTTTGCAAATGCTGTAGTCGCTTGAGCTTGACCGCGTGCGGTGTCTCGTCATGTAGCGTTGCGGCAGGCGTGCCGGGGCGGGGGCTAAAAATGAAGCTAAAGCTGGTGTCAAAGCCAACATCGGTAATGAGCTTCATCATTTTTGCAAAGTCATCTTCCGTCTCGCCCGGGAAGCCCACAATGAAGTCAGAGCTCATAGAAATATCTGGCCTGATCGCGCGCAACTTGCGCACCGTGCTCTTGAACTCCAAGGCGGTGTAACCGCGCTTCATGGCCATCAAGATACGGTCACTACCGTGTTGCACAGGCAAGTGCAAGTGATTGACCAGTTGGGGCACGCGCGCATAGACATCAATGAGGCGCTGTGTAAATTCTTTCGGGTGGCTGGTGGTGAAGCGAATGCGCTCTACGCCGGGCAAGGCGGCTACATACTCAATGAGCAGGGCGAAGTCAGCAATCTCAGCCGTTCCGCCCATTACACCGCGGTAGGCGTTAACGTTTTGACCCAACAACGTGATCTCCTTGACCCCTTGCTCGGTCAACCCCGCGACCTCTGCCAACACGTCGTCAAACGGGCGGCTTACCTCTTCNCCGCGTGTGTAGGGCACGACGCAGTAGCTACAGTACTTTGAGCAGCCTTCCATAATGGAGACGAAGGCGCTGGCGCCATCGACGCGCGCCGGCGGCAGGTGATCGAACTTCTCAATCTCAGGGAAGCTGATATCAACCTGTGGCTTCTGAGCGCGTTCGCGCTCATTCAACAGATCGGGCAAGCGGTGCAGGGTTTGGGGGCCAAACACCACATCGACAAACGGGGCGCGCGCAATAATTGAGTCGCCCTCTTGGCTTGCCACACAGCCGCCCACACCAATGAGCACGCCTTTTTTCTTGAGGTGCTTCACACGGCCTAAGTCACTAAACACTTTCTCTTGCGCCTTTTCGCGGACAGAGCAGGTGTTGAACAAAATCAGATCGGCCTCATCCACATCTTGGGTGGGCTCATAGCCTTGTGCCGCTTGCAAGACGTCAGACATCTTGTCTGAGTCGTACACATTCATTTGGCAGCCGAAGGTCTTGATAAAAACTTTTTTGCTCATGTCGCGTTGCTTGGGTTAGGCCAACCCATGCGCGCCACGCACCAGCGCGAGCCGCGGGTGCGAAAGAGAGCGAGGGCCGGCGTTGCATGGTGTAGATCCAGTGGCCGGCGTGCAGACGCGCTGCACACAAAACATGATTGTAATGCTTGAGCAGGCAATAAAAAAACCCCATCGCACGGGTGCTTTGGGGTTTTGCCCACCGGTGCAGAGACCGGATGGTAGGTGTTTGGTGGTGATAGGTGGACTTGAACCACCGACCCCAGCATTATGAATGCTGTGCTCTAACCAACTGAGCTATATCACCGAGCCTGAAATTATAGCCAAAATTCTCAGGGCTTTGGCTTGCCGCCAAAAGTTTTTGTTAGCCATTTTGTCGCGCCTGTACGACGCGCCAAGCCCTTGGTTATTGGTGTTTGAAGGCGGGTTTGCGCTTGTTTATGAACGCATCCATGCCCTCTTTTTGGTCTTCGGTTGCAAACAGCGCGTGGAACAGACGGCGCTCAAAACGCACGCCTTCGCTGAGGCTGCCTTCAAACGCTTGGTTCACCGCTTCCTTTGCCGCCATGACACTGGGGAGGGAGTAGTTGCAAATCATCAGGGCTGCGCCCAAGGCCTCGGTCATGAGTTGGTCATCGGCGACCACGCGGCTCACCAGTCCGCCGCGCTCGGCTTCTGCAGCGTCCATCATGCGGCCTGTGAGGGCCATGTCCATGGCCTTGGCTTTGCCAACGGCGCGTGGCAGGCGCTGCGTGCCACCTGCGCCGGGGATAACGCCCAACTTGATTTCGGGTTGGCCAAATTTGGCGCTCTCGCTGGCAATGATGACGTCGCACATCATGGCCAATTCACAACCGCCGCCGAGGGCAAAGCCGCTGACGGCGGCAATAACGGGCTTGCGAACGCTGCGAATGGTTTCCCAGTTGCGCGTGATGTAGTCTGACTTGTAGACGTCAGCAAAGGTGTAGGTGGCCATGGCGCCAATGTCGGCACCCGCGGCAAAGGCTTTTTCACTGCCTGTGAGCACAATGCAGCCAATGTCAGGGTCGGCGTCGAATGCGGTTAGCGCCGCGCCAAGCTCGTCCATTAGCGCACTGTTGAGGGCATTGAGTTGTTTGGGGCGGTTTAGGGTGAGTATGCCCACGCGGCCTTCGGTGCGGATTAAAACCAGTTGCTCACTCATGTCTGTGTTCTCCAATGTGGTGCGAAAAGTTGCTTAGAAAAAGTTGTCTCGAAAGTTGCTTCGGCGTAAACGGTTGATCATAGCCAAGCGGTGAGCTTGCTAGGGTCTTTCACCACCAGTTCGGCGATCTGGTTGGCGTGGGTCGATGGCCAGATGAGGGGGCACGACAACATGCGGCCATCGCGCGCGACACCGGCAACCAATGCGTGCTGGGCTACGTCGGCGTGGCGTCTCGCAATGTTCTCCACATCGCTCAGTGACTTCACCCGCCATTGATCGGTGCCGTCAAATAGCGTCACCCATTCGTCACCCGCCGCCATGCCCGCTTGTTCGCCTGCACCGCCTCTTGCCACGTGGGTGATGCGGATGCCGTCTCGCTCAACGACACGCATGCCCAAGCGCTGGGCGAGGGTGCCGCTCTTGGCCACCACGGCGACACCGTAATGACTAAGCAGTGCGTGTACCGGCAGGTCTTCCGTGCTGTGTACCCAGTGCGCGAGCTGTGTGGCGACGTTGGCGTGCCCTTGCTGGTTGAGCAGGGCGTAGATGTCGGCCTCACTGATGGTGCCACCTTTGCTTTTGACCCAAAGGCCGCGCATGAGGGTGTCGAGATCGCCGCCTTGTTGGCGCAGCATGAGGTCGGTGCACAGCGCTATTAGCGCCCCTTTGGTGTAGTAGCTAACGGTGGCGTTGGGCGTGTTTTCGCCAATGCGGTAGTACTTGACCCACGCGTCATAGCTAGACTGGGCAACGCTTTGCAGATGCCGCCCTGGGGTGGCCGCAACGTGGTTAATGGATTTGGCCAGTAGCGTGAGATAGGTGGCCGTATCAATGAGTTTGGCGCGTTGCAGAAACAGGTCATCGTAGTAGCTGGTAAAGCCTTCAAAGAACCACAGCAGCTCGGTGTAGTTCTCTTGGTTGAAGTCGATGCTTGCAAACTCGGATGGGCGCAGGCGCTTGACGTTCCATGTGTGAAAGTACTCATGGCTAATGAGGCCAAGTAATTGGTTGTAGCCAGCGCCTTGCGCGTGGGGGGGCGTTGCCTCGCCAGCGACGGCCGTTAGGGGCAAGTCGGCACGTTGGCAAATGAGTGCGGTGCTGGCGATGTGTTCTAGCCCGCCATAGCCGTTTTCAGTGGCGTGAAGCATGAAGACGTAGCGGTCAAAGGGGAGTTGGCGTTGCGGTTGTTTGCCGTGCCAAAACGTGATCTCTGTTTCGCAAATTCGGCGGGTGTCGGCAACTAATTTTTTGACATCAAACCCTGGCGCGGTGTGGTTGCCAATGCCCGTGACAACGAGTTCATGCGGTACGCCAAAGACCTTAAACCGACTGACGTAAAAATCACCCAAGGTAAAGGGACTGTCGGCGAGCTCGCCGTAGTTGCGGGCGGTGTAGCGCCCGAAGCCACGCGCGTCGATTTGCCGCGCGGGCAATGCGGTAGACAGCCGCCACGCATTGAACGCGGGCGCGGTAGGGCGCTCGACGGAGATGGTTTGTATCTCGTCTTCGCCCCCGACCACTTGCAAACACAGGCTGGTGGGGTTGAAGAAGCCGCGGGTGTTGTCCAAAAAGGCGGTTCGCACCGAGGCGTCAAAGGCGTAGATTTGGTAATTGAGCTCCAGCGGGCGTTTGCCGTCGGATTCAACTAGCCACTCATTTTTACTGCACTGCGTGATTTGGCAAGGCGTGCGGCCTTGCTTGGCTGTGAGCGCTTGCAGGTGTTGCGAAAACTCACGTACCAAATAACTACCAGCAATCCAAACGGGTAGACGCAGGCGCTGTTGCTTTTTTGGGCTTGTGATGCGCAGATGCACACCGAACAGGTGCGCTTCCGCGCTGTCAACGCGAATGTTGTGATCGATGCGCATGGTGTTACTTGATGGCGGCCAGACGCTTCTCACTTCGGCGGCAGAAATGGCGCCGGGGACACGTGTGCCGTCTGAGAAGAAAAGGGCAGGCGTGCCCGAGATACGGTGCTTTTGACCAAACGCGATGTTGCGGTCAAGCGCGCTGGTGTCGCAGCTGATGGCGGCGGCGCTGGTGGTTAGGGGGACTTCGTTCACCATCCAGTCTTCAAAGGCTACGCCGGGGTTTTTGTCGCACCAAATGGCCTTGGACTTGAGCGTTGAATCCGCGCCGAGTATGGGATACAAAAAGATGTGCAGGGTGATGTCGTCGACATTCATCATGTCACGTTCAAAGCGCTTGCAGAAGCCACAGTTGGGGTCTTCAAAAACCGCGAGTTGACGCTTGCCGTTACCGCGTTTGATGGTGAAGGCATCTTTAAAGGGCAGGGCCTCAAAGGGTATTGCGCTCAATTTATCGAGGCGCTCCTGCGTCAGGTTGCGTTTGCCCTTGAGGTCAACGAGTACGCCTTGCAGCAAAAATTCACCGTTGGCATCGGTGTACAAAATTTCGGTTTCACCAAAGCGAACTTCGTAGAGGCCGGCCATGGGGGTCTTGGTGACGCTGTTAATAGCGGGTAAGTTGGGTAGTTGCTTGGGTAGCATCTCGCGAATCTTGGCTTCCTGTGCCCAGCCCATGCTTGCCATGAGAGTGAATGCGATGCCCACGGCCAAGCCGCGCAATAAAGAGCGTGTGGGGGTGGGTGCGAGAGGTGACGTGTGGTGAAGCATGGTGTGGTTCGCTAGGTAGGCGTTGTTTGGGGGTAAGAGGGTGGGTGGGTTGGTTCGTGTGTTCGTGTGCTCGTGGGAGGGGGCTGTTGGGTAGCAGGTGCTCGCTGTTGGAGCACCATCGTGGCAATCAGTTCCCCATGCCAACACGCTGTACCCACGACTTGAGTGGGCCCATGGCATTAAAGCCCGACATGCCTGCATTGCGTAGCCAACTGGCGGCGGGGTTGCGGCCCAAGGAGTTGTTGAACAAGTGAAAGAGTCCGTGCGTGACCCATTGCATGGGTTCGGTGGCGGCGCGTCGACGCCGTTGGTAGCGCTGAAGCACGCGTGAGGCACCCGGAGACTC
>JGI26088J50261_1000983_pt1 | contig 15961 bp, 12 predicted proteins | sample SaaInl1SG_22_DNA_FD_50261 | JGI IMG/M metagenome (IMG submission 50261)
CGTANTCAACTTGTTCGCAGCTTGGCTATATGTTTGTGGCAGCGGGCCTTGGTGTTTATTCAGTTGCGATGTTCCACTTGCTGACACACGCGTTTTTCAAAGCGATGCTTTTCTTAGGCGCGGGCTCTGTCATCCACGGAATGCACCACGAGCAGGACATGCGTAACTACGGCGGTCTTCGCAAGAAACTACCGGTGACGTNTTGGGCGATGATGATTGGTACTTTGGCCATTACGGGTGTGGGTATTCCGCTGCTGTATGTTGGCTTCCCTGTTGGCTTTGCGGGCTTCGTTTCAAAAGATGCAATCATTGAGAGTGCGTTTGTGGGCTCAACTTTTGCGTTCTGGATGCTGGTCATTGCTGCATTCATGACAAGCTTCTACAGCTGGCGCCTGATGTTCTTGACTTTCTACGGCAAGCCGCGGGGTGATAAACACACCCACGAGCATGCCCACGAAAGCCCCAGTGTCATGCTGTTGCCGCTCGTCGTACTTGCTTTTGGTGCGATTTTCGCGGGCATGGTGTTCTACAAACCTTACTTTGGTAGCCAAGAAAGCGTTGATAAGTTCTTCGGCATTGGCGTGGAAAAGGGCGAAGCGCACGCGTATTTCGACGCCCCAACGTTGGTAGCACCGGCATACGCAGCTGGCGCAAAGGCAGACGGGGATCATTCAGATCACGACCGCAGCCAAGTGCCCGGTGACGGTGGCATTTTTATTGGGCCAGACAACCACATGATCCATGAAGCTCACTTGGTGCCGAAATGGGTCAAGCTTAGCCCATTTTTTGCGATGCTCTTTGGGTTCATCTTGTCATGGTACATGTACATCCGCCGTCCTGATCTGCCCGCAAAATTGGCAGAAAACCAGTGGCCACTTTATAATTTCTTGCTCAACAAATGGTACTTTGACGAGCTTTACGACACGATCTTTGTTCGTCCTGCAAAATCACTGGGCCGCTTTTTGTGGACCCGTGGTGATGTGGGCATCATCGACGGTGGCATCAACGGTTTGGCGCTTGGTATTGTGCCGTTCTTCACCCGTTTGGCAGGGCGCTTGCAGTCCGGCTACATCTTTACTTACGCGTTCTCCATGGTGATCGGCCTCGTTGTGCTGATCACGTGGATGACCCTGACTGCTGGATAACGACCCATGGACAACCTTCTCTCCATTGTCACTTTTCTGCCGCTGCTTGGCGCGCTCATTTTGGCGCTGTTTTTGCGGGGCGACGACGAAGCAGCACAGCGCAACGCAAAGTGGGTAGCCTTGTGGGCCACCGCTGCAACGTTCGTCTTCTCGATCTTCATTTTGACTGGTTTTGACGCGTCGAACACCGACTTTCAGTTTGTTGAAGAACACACGTGGTTGATGGGGCTTACATACAAAATGGGCGTTGACGGGATCAGCGTAATGTTTGTGATGCTGACCACATTCCTTATGCCGCTTGTGATTGCGTCTTGCTGGGGTGTGACGCACCGCGTCAAAGAATATATGATCGCGTTCTTGCTGCTCGAAACACTTATGCTGGGTGTTTTCTGCGCGTTGGACATGGTGCTGTTCTATCTGTTCTTTGAGGCCGGCCTTATCCCAATGTTCCTAATCATCGGCATTTGGGGCGGGGCGAACCGGATCTACGCGTCGTTCAAGTTCTTCCTTTATACCTTCCTTGGCTCGGTTCTCATGCTGGTTGCGATGGTCACGATGTATATTGAGGCAGGCACGACCGACATCCCGACACTGCTGAGCTTTGAATTTGACAGCGCGGTTTTGAACCTGTTCGGCTTCCACATTCTGGGTGGCTTGCAAACACTGTTGTTCTTGGCATTCTTCGCAAGCTTCGCGGTAAAAATGCCAATGTGGCCAGTGCACACGTGGTTGCCTGATGCACACGTTCAGGCGCCAACAGCGGGGTCTGTCGTTCTGGCGGCGATTTTGCTCAAGATGGGCGGCTACGGTTTCTTGCGTTTCTCACTGCCTATGTTCCCGGTCGGTTCCGAGATCCTGTCACCGCTGGTGTTGTGGATGTCAGCCATTGCGATTGTGTACACATCGCTTGTCGCATTGGTCCAAGAGGACATGAAAAAGCTGATTGCCTACTCATCGGTTGCGCACATGGGCTTTGTGACAATGGGTATCTTCGCTACGAACCAACAAGGTGTTGATGGTGCGATTTTTCAGATGATCAGCCACGGCTTTATCTCTGGCGCACTGTTCTTGTGTGTCGGTGTTATTTACGACCGGATGCACACACGCGATATCGATGCTTATGGCGGTCTTGTGAACCGGATGCCTGCATATGCGTTGGTGTTCATGTTCTTCACCATGGCAAACGTTGGCCTGCCGGGGACGTCCGGCTTCGTAGGTGAATTCCTGACCATCATTGGCGTGTTCCAGGTGAACACATGGGTGGCAATGGTCGCTGCGACGGGTGTGATCTTGTCCGCTGGCTACGCGTTGTGGCTCTACCGCCGCGTGGTGATGGGTGACCTGATCAAGGAAAGCCTGAAAACAATTACCGATATGACCCGTCTTGAGCGTGCAATCTTTGCACCACTCGTGGCGATGACGCTGTTGTTAGGGATCTATCCCAGCTTGGTGACAGACATCATCGGACCATCGGTTTCCGCCCTTGTTCAAAACTATGACGTGGCCGTCAGCGCATTCGACGCGGCAGCCCAAACCGCTGAAATCGCGGCGCACTAAAGGATCTGAGCTATGACTGCTGATATCAACACTATGCTGCCAGAAATTGTGCTGGCGCTTTATGCCATGGTTGCGCTGATTGCGATTGTCTACACAGGCAAGGATGCCATGGCGCGCTTGTCGCTTTGGATGACGTCGATCGTATTCGTCGGCATGGCCGCGTGGATTGCAACATCGGGCGAGGGCACATCTGTGGCTTTCGGTGGTATGTTTGTGGATGATGCGTTCTCGCGCTTTGCAAAAGTCACAATCCTGTTGTCGGCAGCCGCGGTTTTGTTGATGTCGGAAGAGTACATGACACGCCGTGATCTGCTGCGTTTTGAATACCCGCTGTTGGTCGCCTTAGCAGCCGTCGGTATGATGGTCATGGTGTCGGCTGGTGATTTGATGGCGCTTTACATGGGCCTCGAGCTGCAGTCCTTGGCGCTTTACGTGGTCGCATCGCTGCGCCGTGACAATGTCAAATCTACAGAAGCGGGCCTGAAGTACTTCGTGTTGGGTGCGCTGTCATCTGGTCTGTTGCTCTACGGTGCGTCGCTGACATACGGCTATGCGGGCACAACCCTGTTCACTGGCATCGTAGATGCCGCAGGCGAAGGGCCTATGTCGCTTGGTCTGATCTTCGGTTTGGTTTTCTTGTCTGTTGGTCTTGCGTTCAAAGTATCCGCTGCACCGTTCCATATGTGGACACCAGACGTATACGAGGGCGCGCCAACACCGGTCACGGCTTTCTTCGCAACCGCACCCAAAGTTGCTGCCATGGGCTTATTCGCACGCGTGATGCACGATGCTTTCGGTACGTCAGTTGCTGATTGGCACAGATCGTGGCTTTCCTTGCGGTTCTATCGATGTTCCTTGGTGCCATTGCAGCGATTGGACAGACCGACATCAAGCGTCTGATGGCGTACTCGTCCATTGCGCATATGGGTTTTGCTCTGATGGGTCTTGCAGCGGGTACCGCTTTGGGTGTGCAGGCAATGCTGATTTACATGGCCATTTACGTAACCATGAACATTGGCACGTTTGCGTTTATCCTGTCGATGAACAAAGAAGGCCAACCGGTGACAAATATTGCTTCGCTGAACAGCCTGGCAAGCCGTGAGCCAGTTCAGGCCTTGGCTATGTTGGTACTGATGTTCAGCCTCGCGGGTGTGCCCCCAATGTTGGGTTTCTTTGGCAAATACGGTGTGCTTGTTGCAGCGGTAGATGCCGGTCTGTCATGGTTGGCGATTGCAGGTGTGATTGCATCGGTGATTGGTGCTTTCTACTATCTGCGCATCGTTTACTTCATGTACTTCGGCGAGGCGCAGGACGACATTTCCGTAAAGGCCACTCCGGTGCTGAAGTTATTCCTTGTCGGTTCTGCTGCGGCAATGCTCTTGGGTGTGATCAACTTGTTCGGCATTGAGGCACCAGCAGCGTTGGCAGCGGCATCACTTGTCAACTGATTGGCCAACAGGCGTCGATTTGATCGAGTTAGATCAAGTTGACAGCACAATGGCAGAGGCGGCGCGACGTGCGCCGTCGCTTATATCTCCCACATGGATAAGGGCCGATGGCCAGTCCGCAGGACGCGGCCGGTCGGGTCGATCTTGGGGGCACCCCACAGGTAATCTTGCGGCCACTCTTGTGTTCAAGCCGCATTGTTCGGCCCAGCAAGGGGCGCAGCGCAGTTTTTTAGCAGCCAATGCATTGTTTGATGCCTTAAGCGCGTATGTTCCCGCGTCCAAGCTGGCGTTGAAATGGCCCAACGACGTATTGCTGTCGGGCGGTAAGGTTGCCGGAATTTTGCTTGAGGCGTCTGGCGGGGCTCAGTTGAATTGGTTGTCGATTGGCATCGGTGTGAACCTTGCCCATGCACCCGTCATTGAGGACGCGGCATTCGGACCGACGGCGGTTGCACTGCACCTTGATACGCAGGTTGAGGCTCCGACGCCGATGACGTTCTTGAACATACTTGCGGCGAAATACGCATCGCAAGAAGCGCTTCTTGCGACCGAAGGGTTTGATCACATTCGGGCACAATGGCTGTCACGCGCCGCCCGTCTGGGTGAGGTGATTACCGCCCGAACGTCCCGCGACACAATCACTGGAACCTTTCGAGATGTGGACGCGGAGGGCAATCTTGTATTAGAGACCCCCAAGGGCCGTGAAACCGTCACGGCCGCCGACGTATATTTTTAGGAGGCGTGCGGAATGTTACTGGCGATCGATTGCGGCAACACCAACACTGTCTTCTCAATTTGGGACGGCGAGCATTTCATTGCAAATTGGCGGACCTCGACCGAGCATCAGCGCACGGCGGATCAATACTATGTCTGGCTGTCGACACTGATGTCTTTCCAGAAAGTTGATGTTGCGATCACGGACGTCATCATCAGCTCAACAGTCCCCCGGGTTGTGTTCAACTTACGGGTGTTTGCAGACCGCTATTTCAATTGCCGCCCGCTTGTTGTGGGTAAACCTGATTGTTTGTTGCCCGTGGATGTGCGCGTCGATGGCGGTACTCAAGTTGGACCGGACCGTTTGGTAAACACTGTTGCGGGACACAGCCTTTTTGGCGGTGATTTGATTGTCGTAGATTTCGGGACGGCGACAACTTTTGATGTTGTCGACACAGACGGTGCCTATATCGGCGGGGTCATTGCACCCGGGGTGAATTTGTCACTAGGGGCGCTCCACCAAGCGGCGGCTGCATTGCCCCATGTGGATGTGACCAAGCCCGAGCGTGTGATTGGGACCAACACTGTTGCTTGTATGCAGTCAGGGATCTTTTGGGGTTATGTCGGCCTAATCAACGGCATTTGTGATCGTATCAAAGCGGAACAGGGACGGCAGATGCGCGTCGTCTCCACTGGCGGGCTGGCCCCGTTGTTCCAACAAGGACATGCGCTATTTGACGAATATGAAGAGTTTTTGACGATGCACGGCCTGACCGTCATCTATAAATACAACAAGGATAATAATACGTTATGAGCAGCGAACGGCTGATTTACCTACCCCTCGGCGGTGCCGGCGAAGTGGGGATGAATTGCTATGTCTACGGATATGGCCCCGAACATAAAGAGCGTCTGATCGTTGTCGATCTTGGTGTGACTTTCCCTGATATGGACAGCACCCCGGGTGTTGATCTGATTTTGCCCGACGTGTCATGGCTTGTTGAGCGGCGTGACCGTATCGACGGCGTGTTCATCACCCATGCGCACGAGGACCATGTAGGCGCAGTTGGTCACCTTTGGGAGCGCCTTAAGGCCCCAATCTATACGCGTGCGTTCACAGCGAATATTGCCCGCCGCAAGATGGAAGAGCACGGCGCGGATACTGATGCGCTGCACACGGTTAGCCCTTGGCCCGAAACAGTTGAGACGGGTCCGTTCAAAGTGGGTTTTGTGCCGATCTCGCATTCGATCCCTGAAAGCTCTGGCCTTGTCATCGATACTCCTGCAGGGCGGATCGTGCACACGGGTGATTTTAAAATTGATACGAACCCCGTCGTGGGCGAGGCGTTTGATCGCGAGTTGTGGTCATCGTTTGGGACAGTCAAAGCATTGGTTTGTGACAGCACAAACGTATTCTCGCGTGATGCAGGCCGCTCTGAATCGACGCTGAAACCTGCGATTACGGAACTGATCGCAGAGCAAGAGGGCATGGTGGTTGCGACAACTTTCGCCAGCAACATTGCACGCTTGCAGACATTGGCGGACGCAGGCATTGCGGCAGGGCGTTCTGTTTGTTTGTTGGGCCGTGCCATGGGCAAGATGGTCCAAGCGGGCTCGGAAACTGGCATTTTAACGGACTTCCCCAGCACGATCTCTGCAGAAGAAGCGACACAAATTCCCCGCCAAAACGTTATGCTCTTGGTGACAGGTAGCCAAGGGGAACGCCGTGCGGCCTCTGCCCAACTTGCCAACGGCAAGTACCGCGGCATTACTATGAAGGCAGGTGACACGTTCCTGTTCTCATCAAAAACCATTCCTGGCAACGAGCGTGGTGTTATTAAAATCATGAACCAGTTCAGTGAATTGGGCGTAGATGTGATTGATGATTACTCCGGTGCCTATCACGTGTCGGGGCACGCCAACCGTCCTGATCTGGAAGAGATGCACCAGCTTGTGAACCCACAAGTGGTGATACCAATGCACGGTGAGCACCGTCATCTTCGTGAACATACCAAGCTGTGTACTGCCAAGGGTATGAGCGCAGTTGTCGCCGTAAACGGCACGATGATCGACCTGACCGGCAACGCCCCCAAAGTAGGTGGCTACGTTGAAACGGGCCGGACATATCTGGACGGCTCAGTCAAAGTAGGCATGCTGGACGGCATTGTGCGTGATCGTGTGAAAATGGCGCTGAACGGCCATGTGATTGTCACGGTGATCATCGACGAAGATGGTGAGCCGCTTGGCGAGCCATGGTGTGAAGTGAAGGGCATCGCCGAAGTTGGCACATCAAACGCGCCGCTGGTTGATGTCCTTGAGCAAGACCTTGGTCAGCTGATTATGCGGGCCGATGATCGTACTGTGGCAGATGATGACAAGCTTGAAGAGCAACTAAAGCGCCAAGCGCGCCGTACCTGCCAGCAAGAGATTGGCAAAAAAGTAGAGGTCACTTGTGTGATTAGCCGCCTTAGCTAATCCTGGCGGAGACCAAAGAAAAAGGCTGGAGACCTCGCGGTTTCCAGCCTTTCTTGTTTCTAGTTCGGCTGACCCTAAGTGTGCCAGTCGCTCTTGCTATTCTTCTTCGTCACTGGCTGCAGCAGTCTCTTTCACAGGTGCAGATTTAAACGTTTTGGCATCATTCGCACGACGTTCCGCAAAGCTTTGCGCGATGAACGCAGGAGTGTGATCGCCAAGGCCCTCAAAACGTGGACCGTTATTGTCATTCCCACCATTTCGGCCACGACCGCGTCCGCCGCGTGAACGGCGAGGGCGCTCATTTGTGTCGGCTTGGCGTGCTTTGTCTTGAGGCGTGGTTTGCTTTTCGGCGTCTTTGTCTGCATCGCCAATAGTCGCTGCCACATCCTGAGGTGTCTCGGTCTGCGTCTCAACCACATCTACTGCAGCTGTCTCGGGCTTTTTGCGTGACCGTGAGCGGCTGCGCAACCGTGACTTTGGCTTTTCATCCGTGTCTGCCCCTGGCGTTTCTGCGGCACCGTCTTTAGGCACGTCAGCTTGTTCTGCAGTCTTTGAACCTTCGGGCAGCTCACCGCGGGGGATTTCCTGCTTCACAAGGCTTTCGATATCCGCGAGGTTTTTCTCATCCCTCGGGATGCAGATCATGATTGCCGTTCCGGTGTTACCCGCGCGGCCTGTCCGACCAATACGGTGAACGTAGTCTTCAGCATGTGAGGGAACGTCATAGTTGAACACATGGCTAACGTTCGGCACATCCAACCCGCGTGCGGCAACATCAGACGCAACCAAGAAACGCAGGCTACCATCGCGGAACGCCGCAAGTGTTTCCATACGCTTGCTTTGCTCCAGATCACCGTGGATACGGGCTGCATCAAGGCCGTATTTCTTCATGGACTTCGCTACGATATCTACGTCCATCTTGCGGTTGCAAAAGATGATACCGTTACGGCACGCATCTGCTTCACGTTCAATCAGCTGACGCAAAAGTTTGCGCTTTTCACTGTCCTGACGGTCACGGCGCGAGCCTTTGAACATATAGACGGACTGGGTGATATTGTCGTTCGTGGTTGCGGCGCGGGCAACTTCAACTTTGGCGGGGTTCGACAGGAAAGTGTTTGTGATCCGCTCAATCTCGGGTGCCATTGTCGCGCTGAAGAATAAAGTCTGACGGGTGAACGGTGTCAGACCAAAAATACGCTCGATGTCAGGGATAAAGCCCATGTCGAGCATTCGGTCTGCTTCGTCGATGACCATAATTTTCACGTCTGATAAGATCAACTTGCCGCGCTCAAAATGATCCAGCAAACGACCTGGCGTGGCGATGAGAACATCGACACCTTTGTCGATCAGGATGTCCTGTTCTTTGAATGAGACACCGCCGATAAGAAGCGCTTTGGTCAGCTTGGTGTGCTTTGCGTAGGCGTCGAAATTTTCTGCCACTTGGGCCGCCAACTCGCGGGTCGGGGCCAAGACAAGGCTGCGGGGCATCCGTGCGCGGGCGCGGCCACGTTTGAGCATCGAAATCATCGGCAGGGTAAAACTGGCTGTTTTACCGGTACCTGTTTGGGCGATGCCTAGAACGTCGCGGCCTTCGAGCGCAGGAGGGATCGCGCCGGCTTGAATGGGGGTGGGGGACGTATAGCCGGTCTCTTCGACGGCTTTGAGGACCTTTTGATCAAGGTTCAGATCAGCAAAAGTTGTCATGTAAATCCGCGTTTAGTGCGGACACGATCTTGGCCCGCCGATTGGTCTGCGCGTGGCCCGGTTTGGCCATGGGATCAACAGCCCCTAAGATGCGCTGGCCAAGGTCTAGGGGATAAGTCCGTGTGGGTCAAACGCCTAAACCAAGATGACTGATGGCTGGGGTTAATCCACCGTGAATGGGTGATAAATGCACCATTTGCCCGAAGAATGTAGAGTAAAGTTGCTTACAGCGCTCCACTTAGACCAACAGACGGCAGGGCAAGAATCGCACTGCCGTCTTGAATAAAGATTGGCGCGCTAAACCATCATTTCCTTAGTACCGGTCAGGCTGACATCTGGGTAGTCGCGGCCAACGCGGTCAATATCCCACTGGAGGCGGGTCAAAAACACGGTGTCGCCGTCATTATCCGTTGCGATATGCTGTTTGTTGGCGGCAACGAATGCATCAACTGCAGGCTTTTGGCCCTGAACCCACCGCGCTGAGGTAAATTGCGATGCCTCAAAACGTACGGGCAGGCCGTATTCCATCTCGATGCGGCTGGCCAAAACTTCGAACTGCAACGCGCCAACCACGCCGACAATAAAGCCAGAGCCAAATGTGGGTTTGAACACTTTTGCAGCACCTTCTTCGGCGAATTGCATCAACGCCTTTTCAAGGTGCTTGGCTTTCATCGGATCACCGGCGCGGCAGGTTTGCAGCAACTCCGGTGCAAAAGATGGGATGCCCGCAACGCGCAAGGCCTCGCCTTCGGTCAACGTGTCACCAATCCGCAGCTGGCCGTGGTTTGGAATGCCGATGATGTCGCCGGCCCATGCCTCTTCGGCCAATTCACGATCGGACGCGAGGAACAGCACGGGGTTTGAAATTGCCATCGGTTTTTTGGAGCGCACATGGGTCAGTTTCATGCCACGCTTAAAGTGCCCCGACGCGAGCCGAACGAAAGCCACGCGGTCACGATGCTTTGGATCCATGTTGGCCTGCACTTTAAACACAAATCCCGCCACTTTATTTTCATCTGGTGAAATAGCGCGTGGGTCGGCCCTTTGGGGCTGTGGCTCTGGGCCGTATGTGGCGATGCCATCCATCAGTTCCTGTACGCCAAATGAGTTGATCGCAGAGCCAAACCAAATGGGTGTCATCGTCCCTTCAAGAAGTGCTTGTGCATTCAGTGGCGGCATCAATTCGCGCGCCATCTCGATCTCTTCCAAGAACGTTTCCAGCAGGTCAGCGGGGACCAGCTCGGCCAGCTTTGGATCGTCGAGGCCTTTGATCTTTACGGCTGAGGCGACTGTGTTTCGGTCTGCGCGGTCCATCAACTGTAGCTCGTCGCGCAAAATGTCATAACATCCGATGAAGTCCCGCCCGCGCCCAATGGGCCACGAGGCGGGGGTAACATCAATCGCGAGGTTTTCTTGAATTTCGTCAATAATCTCAAAAGTATCGCGGCTTTCGCGGTCCATCTTGTTGCAGAACGTCAAGATGGGCAGATCACGAAGGCGGCATACTTCAAAGCTTTTGGGTTTGGCTTTCAACGCCTTTTGCCCCATCGATCACCATCACGGCCGCGTCGACAGCAGTTAGGGTGCGGTAGGTGTCCTCGGAAAAGTCCGAGTGACCGGGCGTGTCTACAAGGTTGAACCGGTAGCTGTTCTCGCCTGTGGCAAAATCGAACGACATGGCTGATGCGGAAACCGAAATGCCGCGGTCTTTTTCCATCTGCATAAAGTCTGAGCGGGTGCGGCGCGCTTCACCTTTTGCCCGTACTTGTCCCGCCATTTGGATCGCACCACCATAAAGCAGAAACTTCTCGGTAAGTGTGGTCTTACCAGCATCGGGGTGGCTGATGATCGCGAAGGTGCGGCGGCGCGCAATTTCGGGCGCAAGGACAAGCGGTGTATCTAACATAGGCCCGCTATAGCGCCCCTAGGGGGCTTGGGAAAGTGGGATATTGCGAGGTGCGTTTGGGCGCTAGCCGCCTGAAGCGCGGCGCAGTAACTCAACGGTATTTCCTGTGAGCATCCCTTCGGCAATTTCAAAGCTAAGATCTGTTGCAGGCCCGTCGGTTATATGCTGGTGCATCAGTGTTTCGGCCAATGGTTTCGGGATCATACCGTGGGCGCTGGCATCCATTTGCATGGATTCCGCCGCGATGCCTTCTGCGTAGATAATGTGAAGTTGATCAAAGAGCAGTTGATAATAATCGGCAAAGCCCCCTGCCTCTTGAACAACGGATGTGCCGTTGATGAGGTGGCGTGCTTGGACCATCACTTCGGCGCGCCCTGTACCAATTTGGTCATGGCGTTGATAAATGAATAGGCGGTGATGGGGGCTGATGCGCAAATCGGCTGAGTTATTCAGCACACCTTTTTTGATCAACACCGGCGCCATTGTGCTGTTGGCGCGTTCCGTTCGCTGGCCGATCCAGCGGATTTCTTGCGCCCCGCCATCCCGCGTCAAAACACGGTCGCCCACCGCCAGCTTTTCAACCGCACGCTGTTTGCCTGAGGCCATTGTGATACGTGTGCCGCTGAAAAAAGCAGCTGCTATCATTCGGTTGAGGCGTTGATATAGATCTGTGCTGGTGGTGCCCACTAACGTGTAGGGGGTTTTACGTTCAATTATGCCCAGTGGTAGCAGCAGGATTTGTTCAAGCCCGCCGTCGATAACTTCGACCAGAACAAGCAACTCAAGGGTGTGACCATCAGGTGCCATCAGCGTCATGGCACTGTCGATGGCAAGTATTGAGCCTGCGCGTCCCAGCTTTGACGTTGCATGGATACTTAAAGTGCTTTGTCCGACCGCGTTTGTGTTGCGCACCGTAAGTGTATGCAGTGCTGCATCGCTGACCAGTTCATAGACATGTTCCAACAGCATATCTTCGGCCAAGCCCATTGCCTCCCCGTGGTTAACGCCGGAAGTGACGCGCAACGCCGCTGCTTTCAGGACCGAAAATGATTGAACGCGGGAAGGCATTTGGGTGGGCTCTCTACTCATTAGAACGTTGGGCGCGGGCTGATAGTCCACCGACACGCCGCATCACTAGCTACAGCACCTTACTTAAGATTTTGTCAGCTTTAGGACAATGCAAAGGCATATTTTTTGACGTGCAGTTATAAATTGAACGCGCGCGGGGAAATAATGTTCAATTCGGTGCAAAACCCACTGGTGTGCCGCGCCCGCAGATGAGAAGTTGCCAGCCATTGCAACACAAATCTAAAGGCAGAGATGACATGGATTTAGGACTACGCGGAAAGCGCGCGCTTGTATGTGCCTCCTCCAAAGGGCTGGGGCTTGGATGCGCCGAGAGTTTGGCTGAGGCTGGTGTTGATTTGGTAATGAACGCACGGGGTGAAGAGGCTTTGGAAGCCGCTGCCGCCGATATTCGTGCGCGTTTTGGTGTGAGTGTGACAACAGTCGTGGCCGATGTGACCACGCAAAATGGTCAGGCTGATGTTTTGGCCGCCTCTGATGGTGTCGATATTTTGGTCACCAACGCCGGTGGTCCCCCTCCGGGTATGTGGACCGATTGGGAGCGTGATGATTTCATTGCAGCACTCGATGCAAATATGCTGGCGCCGATTGCGTTGATGAAGGCACTGCTGCCCTCCATGATGGAAAAAGGCTGGGGCCGCGTGGTCAATATTACGTCCGTTTCCGTTAAGGCGCCGATCGCCGTCTTGGGGCTGTCGAACTCTGCACGCGCGGGTTTGACGGGGTATGTGGCCGGCACGGCACGTCAGGTGGCGGGCCACGGTGTGACCATCAACAACCTTATGCCCGGTATCCACGCCACAGATCGTGCGATCGCCCTTGATACGGGCGTGATGAACGCGCAGGGCATATCCATGGATGAGGCCAAAGCGCAACGCGCGGCGACTATTCCAGCTGGCCGCTACGGCACACGTCAAGAGTTTGGTGCCGCCTGTGCGTTCATGTGTTCGCAGCATGCGGGCTTTATGGTGGGGCAAAACGTCTTGCTTGATGGTGGCGCGGTGAACGCGACGCTCTGATGACCTGATTCAGTTTGAACTTTCAGAAGGGCGGGGTGTCAAGCATGGCATCCCGCCTTTTGCGTTTAATACACAGGCTTTCATTCAACTGCGTGCGACATGTTGAAAGGCCGCAATGTCTTGGCAAGGTGCGACGCGGTTGCTATGTGCGGAACCGAGCCTGATTGTTTTGCTCGGAAATAGGATACATCGCATTCATGCCCACATCCGCAGCCACCGATGCGCCGCGTCTTGAAGTGACAAACCTGAACCGCAGCTTTGGCGGTCGTAAGGTTGTGGACGACGTATCCCTTAGCGTCGCGGCGGGGCAGGTGACGTGCCTTTTGGGGCCGTCCGGTTGTGGGAAATCTACGACCCTGCGCATGATTGCAGGCGTTGAGATGCAAGATAGCGGCAAAATCATGGTCGATGGTGAGCTGGTGTGCGACACCGTCACACGTGTTCCGGCCGAGGCCCGCTCAATCGGGCTGATGTTTCAGGACTTTGCTTTATTTCCGCACCTTACTGTTGCTGGCAATATCGCCTTTGGCCTGCGGGGATCGCGCGCGCAAAAGGCCGAGCGCGTTAATCATCTGCTAAAACGCATTGGCTTGCCCCACTATGCGGATGCCTATCCGCACCAACTGTCCGGTGGCGAGCAACAGCGCATCGCTTTGGCCCGTGCGTTGGCACCACAGCCGAAAATTATGCTGATGGATGAGCCGTTCTCCGGCCTTGATAACCGCCTGCGTGATGACATCCGAGACGAAACTCTTGAAGTGCTTAAAGAAGAAGGCACTGCGGTGTTGTTGGTCACACACGAACCTGATGAAGCGATGCGCATGGCCGATGAAATAGCCCTCATGCGCGATGGCGTTATCGTGCAGCGCGGTGCGCCTTATAACGTGCACATGCGTCCCGTAGACAAAGACGCAGCGGCTTTTTTCAGTGATCTTAACATCGTGCCAGGGCGCGTTCATGGCGGATTGGTCGAGACGGCGTTTGGCCAGTTTCTCGCCCCTGCAGTGCCTGAGGGTGGTGAGGTCGAGATTGTTATCCGCCCACAGCACATTAAAATTGATTTCGACCGGCAAGGTGCTGGGCCGAACCCGACGCCCCAAACCGGCGTCCCTGCGCGCGGCGTGGTTGAGCGGGCACGTTTCATGGGCAAGGATTCACTCGTTGAATTCCGGATGGATTTTGATGGCTCAATCCTAAAGGCGTCCGTGCCTTCGGTGTTTTTGCCCAAAAAAGGTGTGCCTTTGTGGCTGATGCTGCGCCGCGATCGGTGCTTTGTATTTCCCAAGTAACGATGTGTCGCGCCTCTAGAGCGTAATTTTGCGTTCTGCGTAATCCGCAAGGGTTTTGCCTTGTTCCTCCACGAAAAGTCCCGGAAGAATTGAACATTTTGCAATCAGATCAGCGCGCAACTCGTTAAATTCATGCGAAGTTTCATTCCACACGACACACGTCCAAACGCGCCCCCAATAATCAAGCTGTAGGGGTCGGACCACAATGTCTGTGCCGTCGTAATGTAGCTTCAGCTTTTGACGGGCACGAATGGCTTGGCGTAGCTGCGGCAAATGCTGAAATCCACGGGCGGCATCTGCGAACGGATAAATGGCAAAGCCCCAAGAGGCCGGCGCGCTGGTACGTTCTTCGGGCAACACAGCATCTATCTTTGCAGACAACGTCCGTGCAGCTTGGGACAGATCATCGTCCGCAGCTTCGCCCATAGCCTGAAGGCCCACGTGAAGCGCCTTAAGCTCGGTCAAAGACAGGTTCAGCGGGGGAAGTGTAATGGCCGCCGTTACCCAATACCCCACACCGCGCTCCCCCTGAACGGGCACGCCGCTGGCAGCAAGCGTTTCCATATCGCGGTAGATAGTGCGCTCCGAGACATCCATCGCGCGGGCCAAATCAGCGGCACGGTGTAATTTCCCATCACGCAAATGGGTAATCAATCGATAGAGGCGGTCCTTGCGCATGATTCGTACTTTCTTCCTCAGGGCGTAGTAATTTTAGGAATGAAATCTGCTTTCCTGACATTTACCTGACAGTTGACAGGTTTTTGTCATGAGAAACACCAAAAAGGTAATTTAATGGCCAGTTTATCGCTGGCGAGGGCGTGTAAATGCGCGTATTTCTTGAGGCCGAACATAGATAGATGCGCAACCAAGCGCGAAGGAGTTTAGACATGTTGAACAACATTGGCCCCATGGGTTTCTTGCTGATTGCAGTCGTCGTGTTGGTTCTGTTTGGCCGCGGCAAAGTCTCGTCTTTGATGGGCGAAGTAGGCAAAGGCATCACCGCGTTCAAAAAAGGCGTCAAAGACGGCACCGAAGAGCTTGAGCAAGAGCAGGCTGACGCAGCAAAAGACGTCACACCTGAGACTGAAAAAGACAAAGCCTAATCCGCGCCTGCGGGTAATGCTTGTAAAGGAATTGTAGATGTTTGGACTTGGCTGGGGCGAAATGATCGTCGTGGGTGTGGTGGCGTTGATTGTGGTGGGCCCAAGGACCTGCCGCAGATGTTCCGCACATTGGGGCGTTTTTCCGGCAAGGCCAAAGGCATGGCGCGCGAGTTCACATCGGCGATGAACCAAGCAGCAAACTCAACAGGTGTTGGGGATGTGGCCCGCGATTTTCAGAACATGACAAGCAAAAAGGCGCTTGGTCTGGACAAGCTTGATCAAGCCTCTCGCGCGTTTGAGGCATGGGATCCATTGAAAGACGGGGATGAGGGTGAGCCGTCACTCTCGCCCGAACGTAGTGATGCGGCTGCTAAAATTCAGGCCGCCACTAAAATTAAAGAAGCCGAAAAACGTGCTGAGGCGGCACGGGCTGCGCTGGCTGAGGCCGAGGCAGAAGTGGCCGCAGCAAAACCTGCGACCAGTGCGACGCCAAGCGCGCAAAGCAAATCCGAAGGTGA
>JGI26088J50261_1000993_pt1 | contig 15873 bp, 34 predicted proteins | sample SaaInl1SG_22_DNA_FD_50261 | JGI IMG/M metagenome (IMG submission 50261)
GCGGTGACATTGCCTGTTGCGGCAGCAGATACGCTGACTGTGGTGAACGCGCCAGTGGACGCAGAAGCAGCCCCAATCGCTGTGCCGTCAATCGATCCTGAGTTGATGTCGATTCCGGTAACAGGAGTCGTCCCGTCCAGCAAATCATCGATGCTATCGAGATCCGCATTGAGTTTCGTACCCCATGTGTCCTGGCTGGCTCCAACCTCTGGTTTAGTCAGCCCGTAAGTCGTAGTGGTTGTATCAGCCATTTAAGCTACCTCTGTCCAAGTCTGCGATCCTGCCGCAATTGTATTCCATGTTTGTGCGCCAACAGCAATTGGCTCCCACTTTTCTATACCGTAAGCCGTTACGGATGATTGTATCGCTATTGTACTGCCGAATAAACGAACGCGCTCGCATTCTGCTGTGGCTGTTGATGCAATTGATAATGCTGCGTTTGATACATAAACAACCTCTGCGTTTGAAACAACGACAGTTGCCGACTCAACAATCCCTTCAACAGACTTAACTCTGACCATATCAGCCGTGGCTGTAACAGTCGCGTCAATCTGCTGAGGCTGGCTAGAAACAAATGTCGCAGTGGCGTTTGCCGATACAGACGCACTAGGAGTAGCGGTTGCAGCGCCATCAATGTAATTGGTGATCCCATATAGGCTGTCACCATAGTTGCCGACACCGTAGCCGCGCCCTGACATTGATTAGTCCAGCGTGATATCAATGTCGCCTGTTGGGATGCGGAACACATCGCCAGAGGCAATAGACTTACTGGTTGTCAGTGCAGCATATGCCAGGAGGTTCCCAGCTGATACAGCATCGTATATACCAATATGAGTTACAGTTCCCCAGGTTCCTGTGGCAGTAGGAAACTCGATGACCGCATCTGTTGTCGCAGTGTTATCGGTAACAGCAAAAGAAGCTGATTGCCGAGCATACGATCCGCCAGACACCTCAGTGCCAGAACCATCCTCATCTGGATTGGTGGTAAAAAGGCCAACGTAGGTGGTAGTTGGCGATGTGTAAGCTGTATTGTCGAAAACGTGCAAAAGCATCTTGTTTTCAAGGTAATTTGAGAATGACATTATCCAAGTCCTCTGATGTTGAGTCTAATACCAGTTCCTGAGTTTTTAACTCGCTCAGATTGGTTATTTAGGTTCTGCACTGCTGCCGCATACATCTGCGCCCAAACAGGCAAGCGGACATCTTCCTGGAGGTAAGGTGCCGAATGAAGAAGTGCGCCATACAAATAAACGTCCGGAGCATCCTCAAGAAGCCAGTTGGTAGTTGTCCCGTCAGACAAAGCAGGAATCTTCTGATAGTAGAGAAGCTCGAAATTTGTCTCGCCTGAAGGGGTTGGGTACAGCTCAAACTCACCTCTGACGTGTGCATAGAAAGCTGGTGTGCCGGATGTATCAGACGACTTTGCCCTCTTGTCCGCCATTCCAGACAAACTAAGAAGCTCAACGACTGACGTGCCATTGCCGGTTAAATGCAGCCTTATCGTTTCAACCCAATCAGCAGGGACTTGCATATATTGATCGCCCTGGGACTGAACGCCACTAACACGGTTTTCCATTTGCCAATGGCGAACCTCACGATTCATCTGCGACTCAGCAAGCTGGATAAACGTTGGAATCACAGCCGTCAAATCGTCGCGGTTTAAGAAGTCCGCTATCGTTGTCTTGAGATTAGAATAGCTGGTGATGGCCATTATTCGCCTCGCAGTATCTGAAGAATTGAGCTTGTTGGCTCACCTGTTTTTCCTGCAATTGACGCTCGATAACGTCTATCGCTTAACTCATTGTACTCTTTGAGTTCTTCTTCCGATAGGTTTTGAGGGGTTGTATACCTTTCATCTCTACGCTGCGATGGAGATTTGAGCGACTCATCTTTCATCTTGAGTTGATTAATCCTGCTGTCAACTTGATCAAATGAATCGTTAACTACGCCTAAATCAGCCTCTGGAACATTCTTAAAAGTATCTGTGATCTTCTTCACTGCATTTCCACTTGCATCAACGATCATGCTGCCGACTTCAGCCATCTTTTTGCCTGGTATAAAGTTAGATGCTAGGAGGGCGGTGTTCAGAAGTGTCCGCTCCTCTGGATTATTGACCATGTTCATCACATCGGCTGCCACGCCTGTAGCTGTACCAACAATCGGAAGTGGGGACGTAACTAGAGCAGCCTTGTCTAAGAGGCTCATGTTGTCCCAGGTTTGCGTCGCCAGGTCAGCAGCCGTTCCACCCAGGCTTGTCGCTCGATCCAGGACGCCAGGTGATTCATTCCCTACCGCACCCATGAGATAAGGTTTGCCGACGTTCTCTGGGTCAAACGCTGCACCCTCAAGCCTTACGGACTCAGGGCTGACGATGCCGTAGTTGGTCATGCCGTAGCCTTCAGTGAGGTCTGTGATTTCATCGCCACCGAGACCCATACTCTCAGCAACTAAACGGGAGGCTTCATAGTTCCCGCCTGGGTCATCGACGTTTTTGATCTTCACGCCTGATGCGTAATCCATATCAATGGACTCGTTCGCGCCACGCTGCCCTGTTACAAACTGCGCCACATCGTCTGTTGACGTGTAGGTTGGATCATCTGGGTTGACGCGAGTGATAGGAACCTTCGTACCATCAGGCATTACAATGTCGTTGAGAGGCATCTCTAGATTCTCCCACATCGCACCTTCGGCATTGTAGGAAGCGTAATTCTCAGGATTAACGTATAAGCGATATCCTGCGTTACCCGTCCCAGGATACGTGTCAGCACCAGATCGGCCATAGCCAGCAGTCACGGCAGGGTTATCAGATGCCCACATGACGCGTCGAGGGTCTATCTCTGTAATGCCTTCAAGGTTTCCAGAGTGGTAAACAGGATCAATGAAATTCTGCTCAACGCGACGAGCTTCACGGGACGCAGCGTCCATCGGTAGTTCGCCAGTTGCTATCTTGGTTGCCGTCCCACGGGGGAAGCCCATCATCTCAATCTGATCAACAGCGCTTTCTAAAGGAACTTCCTTACTTGCGACTGCTGCAACGATATCGTCCCAAATTGATGCCATGCCCTGCGTCCGATAGAGTTTTCCAGGACTTTATACTACACCAGAAAGACTTCTGCGAATAGGCTGCCCCCAAGACTCGGACTGGACTCGATACCCAACTGCAAAGTAACGCATCGCGTCAGACCCGTGAGACGTCCAATCGTGCTTTGGCCTACCACGCCAGGTCTTGCCTTTCTCATCAAAGTCACGCTGGTACTGACGCAGTGCTTCAATCCCTCGATCACACTTCTCAGCGTCAAACCAGCAGCGGTCAAGCATCATCCGCACCTGTTGAATACCGTCGTCCACCATCAGTTTCGGAGCAATCTCAACAGGGCGAACGCCCAGGCTGTCCAAGGTCTCCAGGCGAGACTTCCCGGTACCCAACTCTTTCACTTGCACGTCATGCGGGAGGATGTGGTATTCGTAAGCGTAACCCTTCTCCTGCAAGACATGAGCGTAGTGGTCAAGACCAACGCCACTGCACTCGTAGTAATCAATCGCATGGAAGTCACCGTTCGGCATTGGCTGCATGAACCAAATCGCAGTGCTATCGCCAACACCTAAATCCCATGACGTTATAACGCCAATCGTTCTGTCGTACCGTACTGAGGTGATTCGCTCCTCAGTAGTCGCTGCCTTCATCTCTGTGCCGTAGTACGCACCCGCAATTGCTGCCTCAAAGCTGCATTCAAACTCCTGATCGTACCGATCCTCTCCCATGATCTTCCTGGCTTCTTCTAACTCATCGTCGTCCAGGTAATCAGTTTCGGATGCCTTATGCATGGCGCAGTACCAAGATGGGTCTTGCAGCGCTAAGTGGTAAGTCTCCCAGAACTCGTTTTTGCCCTTGGGCGTACCAATGAACGTGGCCGAGCCCTTCCTGTCCGCAAGCGCTGGTCTGATGACCGTAGGCCAAGCACCAAGAGGGAAGTCAGCCGGTTCATCAAGAACCACGCTGTCAAAATACAGCCCACGCATAGCATCATAGTTATCTGCACCGAATAAGCGCAGACGAGCGCCATTAGGAAAATCAATCCTAAGCTCCGACTCATTAACGAGGCAACCAGGGACATTCTTGGTGAACTCCTTTGCATAGTCCCAGACGATAGCTTTGGCCTGTCTGTAGTACGGAGCAATGTATGCCACACGCACTTGAGGCTTTTGCAGCGTCAGGGCAGTTCTAATCAGGTCATTGATTGCAGCAACAGTCTTGCCGAAACGACGATGCGCGACGATACACGCAAAGCGCTCGGTTCGACTATGGTACGGACGCATCTCAGGACGAGGCTTGTAGTTGATCTCGATGACCTTCATCAATCCTGCCACTTGAAAGCAAGCGGAGCGTTCTCGTCACCTGATAACTGGATATCCTGCTTATCGGTTTGGTTGAGCATGTTTTTGCCAAGCCATACAAGCATGGTTGCATTGCCATCTTGAGCTGCCTTCCACTGAGCGCGTCTCAAAGAGGCCTTTCCCTCATGCTGATGCTTTTTATATAGCTCCGCAAAACTAGATGCTTCGAGCCAATCCGTATCTGCGATTCGCCTGGACAAAGTGTCCTCGGAGAAACCATAAATTCCACAGATTTCCTCTGCGGTGCATTGGATACGAATCAAGCCAATGATCTTCTGCCATTCATCATTGGTTATCTCAATCCGTGGTCTGCCCACCGGTTTGTCTGACATTCTTCACCTCACTGAAGGGTCGGCCATCCTGCTCAAGCAGAGCCTCCTTCCCTGTAAATTCTTGCCATCTCTGGACGATCACGTCGCAGTACTTTGGATCTAACTCCATCGCCCTACCACGTCGTCCATACTTTTCAGCAGCGATTATAGTCGTGCCTGAACCGCCAAAGCTATCCAGTACGATGTCGTCGCCCTTCGTATTATTTAACATCTGATAAGCGAATAACTCCACAGGTTTCATCGTTGGATGTTCTGTAGAGCGAGTCGGGCGGTCAAATTCCAGGATGGTTGTTTGCTTTCTATCCGATGCCCAAAGGTGTCCGGCTCCTTCCTTCCACCCGTAAAGACAAGGTTCATGTAGCCAGTGGTAGTCCTGTCTGCCCATGACCATTGTTTGCTTCTTCCAGATCAAGCATTGCCTGACCGTCCAACCAACGTCGTGCGCAGCTCCTCGGAAGTTATAGCCCTCGGAGTCAGCATGCCATATATAAAACACAGCACCTGCTTTCATCACCGCATCTGCTGCCGAGTACGAATCACGCAGGAACTCCCTGAAGTTAGAGTCACCCATTTGATCATTCTCAATCGTTAGCGCGTCCTTTGTCTTGCCAACATAAGCGACGTTGTACGGAGGATCAGTGAGCCACATATCTACCAACTGGTTTTCACACAGCTTTTCCACATGGTCTATGGATAAACTATCACCGCACATGACTCGATGCCTACCGAGTATCCATACATCACCAGGCTCCGTTACTGGATCGTCTGGGATATCAGGTACAGCATCCGCATCGGTTTCACCGTCCGTTGTTTCTGCCATCAAGTCCTTGAGGAAGTCGTCCTCAAAGCCAAGGACGTTCAGGTCAAAGTTTAAGTCCTCTAACGCGCCTATCTCTAACTTCAATTTGCCAAAGTCCCAATCTGCGTTGAGAGCAAGTTGGTTGTCTGCAATGACGAGTGCTTTTTGTTGAGCCTCGTTTAAACCCGTGATCAAGATAGACGGGACTTGTGTCATTCCCATGCGTTGGGCAGCAAGTACACGCCCATGCCCTGCGATGATTCCACCGTCCTCGTTGACTAATATGGGGTTGGTAAAACCGAACTCTTTGATCGATGCGACTAACTGCTCCACCTGGGCGTCGCTATGCAGCCTTGAGTTGTTTGCGTAAGGCACTAAATCAGAGACGTTTTGTATGGCGAATTTGTACATTAAAATTCCTCTAAGTGTTTGATTGTATTACTGATAGCTGACAAATTCAATCCTTCCGGTGACACCTTCAGCACGTTTTTTTTCCAGGGTTTTAAGCTCCTCGCGGTAGTGTTTGGCGATGTCTTTTTCCTCGAGTTTAGATACCTTGACGATGTTCTCTCGCTTTTCCCGCAGCAGATCAATGTGACCTTGGCCTAACGTCTCGGTCAGCCATAGCGTAGCGTCGAGAGGATTACCTCCAAACCATTGGTGACACGAGAAGCATAGAGCCTGAGCGTTATCGCCACACCAACGAATAGTTCTCGCTCTGCGTCCAAAGATATGACTGCAATGCAGTCCTGTTGATCCCTTGTCGTATTGCTTGTGACACCGTTCGCAAGTCCAATCGTTACGCTCCCTGACGCATTTGCTGAACGCTGAATCAGCGGGGCTTATCTTTACTGCCATCTTTTTTCCTTTTCTCACCGAATAAGCGGTTATAGTTTTCTTCCCATTTTTCCTTGTCTACAGGACGTTGGCGGTCACCTTTCCCTGCCATAAAACTCCTCCCAAGCTGGCGGTTCTTCTGAAGGCCAAACGACACTTACGCCAAGGCGCTCAGAGGTAAATAAATTCATTTGCTCATACAATTCCTGCATCTGCTTTGTAGTCAGCTTTGCGGTTGAGTCCAACTCAGGAAACATGGCTTGCATCACAGGCTTGATCATCTCCTCCTTAACATTCTCCTTGGTTGGACAAATTGGGACTTTGACCACGGTACGCATGTCCTCGTAACCCGCCTCCTTGAGAGCCTGGGCTAACAGTTCCGCATATTTGTGGAGTGAACGATTTTGTCTAATCGTCCGTTGCTTTTCTTCAGACACTCAAAGCCTCCTGCTCATCAAGATTAGGCCAAGGCAAGCAACCTCGATCAGGAGCAGCAACCCACTGTTGTGATTCTTCATGGAACCAAAAACCCCACGTTCCTTCGTATTCACCGTGACGATGCTTTGCCACGCGAATAAAACCAGTCGGATCATCAGGCGCTCCATCTAGGTTGACCGTTCTCCTCGCTACGATGATCACGTTATCTGCAAGGTCAGTGATTTCACCCGCACCCTTAATTGAGTGCTTGTCGGGTACTTCAGATTCGTTAGCGAGCTTTCTCATGTGAACTACAAGGTGAATGTGTACGCCCTCATCTTTCGCGAGTGACGTGAGCTGATCCACAAAGTGTTTCTGAGAGTTGTAATCGTCTACGCCCAACCCGCATTTGACGAGGCTATCCACCATCACGTGTTTGACCCCAAGTTCTCTCGCGCAGTATCGAACCATGCCGAACAATGCTCTCTGCTGCACGTTCCCCACTTGGTTGTAGATCCATATTTGCCCAACCAACCGAGAAACAACACGCTCTGCGTAGAGGCGAGTCGGGTTAGATGTACCGCAAGCCTGTCTCATCATTCGGGCGAGCGTGGCTTCAGGGAGCATCTCCATCGAGGCGATGACCGTTGGCTGTTTAAAAAATAAAGCTGCCTGCCCCATGACGAGAGACTTACCATTACCGTTCACCCCCGCCCATATTGTTAGCTCCCCGTCCCGAAACCTGAACTTGTCCCAAGTTTTAGGCCAGGGAAGAGTGTCCCCTGTCGGGTGCTGACTATCGGTGAGTCGGCTGTAAGCCTTTTCAAAAAAGTCAGATGGCTGTTGTACCTTCTGCGCGATCTCCTCGGTTTCCTCCAAATAGCGCTCAAAATCTATGTCCTCCAACGTCAAACTACTCATTCCCAATTAATCCCCTCTTGCTCTGGTTTTTTGTTCGCAACCCATTCAGCCTTAAACGAACGCCAACCTCTAGTCACACATTCGCTTAGAACATCGTTCAAGCTCCAACCCGCTTTTGCAGCCTCCCCTTCTATGCGACTGAGGGCGGTTTGTGTAAGGTCAGCCTTTTGTTTCTTACGATGGCCGAGAAAGTCTAACCACACCTGATCAGACACAGACTCGGGTTTGGTTAACTTTGGTTTATGGTTATTGGTTATTGGTTCTTGGTTAGCATTAGGGTTTGGTTGGGGAGCCGATAGGGTAGTTATAACCCCCCTATTAGCCACCTTACTCCAACGCTTATTAGCACCCTTTTTGCCACCCTCTGACATCCTTTGATAGGACGCTATTTCTTCAGCCACTCGTGGTTGCGTGTACCCGTTATCTCCCTCCGTGAAAAACTCATCAAGAACGTCGGTGATTGCCTCTTGCTCATCCCGCATATCAATCAGTCTGCTGATTTTTCTAACGTCTAAGGGCAACTCTTTCTCGTGCAGATACATCCAATCAAGCATTCGCCTGTAGGCTAAATCCTCGGTTTGATTCAGATGTTTTGTGTGACTCATATAGTCACTTATGTGGAAGCGGTAAAAGTGCATCCCACAACCCCCTCTAGTTATTCTTTAAATATTCCCGCAGCTTATCCACGTCCTCTACAAGTGGGCGACGAGCTTTCCCTCGCGCTATTCGGTACAAACGGTGATATGGGATCTCCGTTCGCTGGTGAACCACCTTCAGGTTCTTGTCTGCCAACGCAGACGCTAGTTGCTCCAAGTCCATAAGACCTCCTTTTGTATGCAGCGCCCAGTTTGTACCAGGCGGAACCGTAATGCAAAACATTAAAAAAAAGTTTGCACATTGTGACAACAGAGGTATTATCTGTGACGTGCAATAACGCACTAAAAGACGGAGGCTAAATAGCCATGCACCATTTAACAAAACGCAACTTCGAAGAATTTTTAGACCACTGCCGCGACGAGCTGAATTTAGATTTGGCTTGCGCTAAAGTAAAAGAAGGGATCACCGCATTGACCCTTTACTACAACGAGAACGTGAAAGACGAACACGGTCACCCACAGCACATTGCCACATGGCACAGCAAAGCAAACTTCCTGATGGAGCCCTTCAAAAAGCAACTCAAAGAGAAGGGCTTTTCAGATAGCGAGGTTTGCTTCACCGCCTTCAACCACAACTTCACATCGCTCGGTAGCTTCCCAAGCAAGGGACGAGCGCAAATAGAAGCGCACAGCTACACCCAAGCGACGGGCAATTGGTCTTGCTCAGAATGCACTCCAAAGCAGGAGGCGCGAGCATGAACATTCAAGACCGCTTTGAATTCAAGCCAACGCCTGATCAATACATTGAAGATAACGAGTACATCTTCAAGGAAGCCACGGACTATCACGTACAGGCGCATCCGATGGGCGACTACTACCTCGCCAACCACTACCGCCCCACAGAACATGGAAGCATCGTGCTTAGGGAGCTTGGCCTATTCAAGACCCTAGAAGGCGCGATGGAACGCATCATCAAAGTTTGGGAGAACGACAATGCAAAAAACTGAATTAACAGATTGGCAAAAAGATTCATTGCCAATGATTCTTGAGAGAGCCAAAAAAGCAAAAACACTCAGAGATGAGATTAGATCCCTTGATCCTAAAATTGGGATTGAGGTTCTTTCTCTGACATCTGCCATCCAATGCTATGCCAATGAAGTTGCTGAAGGCTTAGTCAATGGATACGAGGCATCAATGACTATCAGAGAGCTTGCTGACCTTGTGCAATGCGCTGACTTAATCCGAACAAAGCTAACCCCTCAGATCCCCGATTGGGCAGAAGAATACGTTTCTGAAGGACTTAAGAAGGAGAACACCGATGCCAACTCTTGATGTATCAGAGCATCTAAGAATGCTCGCTACAGAGGCTTTGAACGAGGCTTCTAACCTTCCTCCTGCAGACGCAAGAGTTTGGTTTGAAAACCTACACGAGGCTGAGAAGAAGTACTTTCGCGAGTTTCACCCCAAGGCATACCTGATGATCCTAGAGAAGTTCGCTCAGCCGCAGGAGGCTTCAAACGATGTGCGGATATAAGGGACGCTTGACGTTCTGTACGCCTTGTCAGGAGAGCTTTGAGGAATACAAGGAAAGCAGACAGTATCAGTGGGACTTAGAGGAAGAGGCAGAGTTTTGGCTCCGCCAATCTGAAAACCACGATGAAGCGCTTGAAATTGTCGGAAAAGAATTGCGTGATACAGACCTCTATGAGTTTTTCTTTGGAGATAACCGCGAGGCAGTAGTTGATCGCGTCAAAGCAAACGTACTAGAGCAAGCAAAAAACTACGTCAAAGACACCGTGGAAAAAGCATGGTGGAACGGAGACGACGTATATCTATAAAGGAGTCACAAATGGAAGCAGTACCTTTCCATCAGCCTTTCAAGGCAACCCTCGCTGAGAGGTTTCAAATGGGGCGTGTTCGGCCTGGCGATCCATTCGAGATGCCACCTGACCATGACGTGCATCTAGCCATAACAGCTATGCAACACCTCATTGACGGAGGTCATTTCGCAGACCGCAAAGATATCGAGTGGGGTCTATCGGCCACAATCGAGATAATGAAAAAAGCATTGGAAAACAAAGGGGAGTACGAAGTATGAGCTTGTGCAGTATTCAACAGCGCTTGAAAGCACCAAAGGGACAGATGAATTCGTTTGGAGGGTACAAGTACCGTTCCTGCGAGGACATCTTAGAAGCAGTAAAGCCCATCCTGAAAGACTACGGCTACGCCATCGGGATATCCGACGACATGGTTTTGGTAGGTGATCGCATATATGTGAAAGCCACCGCCTACATCATGAACGAGGAAAACAAAATCATTGCCACCGCGACAGCATTTGCTCGCGAGGCAGCAACTAAGAAAGGGATGGACGACAGCCAAATTACAGGCACAGCGTCTAGCTACGCTCGAAAGTATGCGCTCAACGGATTGCTCGCCATTGACGACACCAAGGACGCAGACACAAATGAAGCGCACGACCAGGTTTCGGGAGCGCGAATCAACAAGGAGCAAAAGCAAGACTATCTAACGACGATCAGGGAGCAAGTCGCTAACTTGAACCACGATGGTCTCAGAGAAACGCTTGATGAGTTGGCACTTGACGCGCCATTGAAGCGAGCAGTATGGGCTGACCTCAGCGAGGAACAGCAGAAAGTTATCAAGTCATTAGCCAATGGTTCTTGATAAGGAGGCCAAGCAACGATGGGTTGCGAGGCTTGTAAGGGCGTATAACGAGGACGATGTATTTGAATTGCGTCGCCTCGAGCGCCTACTACAAAAAGACGATGCCATCTTTGAGGTTTGGAGCGAGCTATCTAGCAAGCAAAAAACGGGCATCAAATACATGATATTTCATGGGGAGAGAAAACCATGCCAAGAGTCAAAGAAGTGAGGAACGTCCATTTGATGGAATTTCCAACCCAGCCTAAAGAAAGCCCAAAGAAGCCACGGTGTAAACGGAACCATGCACAAGGCATTTGCTTTGCAGCCTTTGAGGAGTTTCCTGATCTAACAAACAAGGAGATCGCAGAAATTTATCCTGTAGGCTACTCAACGGTGGTAAAACAGAGGAGGGCATATATGGCTGAAAAGCTAACAATAGAAAAGAAGGATGACGTTCCTCCTTATATTGAAAAAGCTGAGGAGCCATCAATGCTTCCTCGCGTACTAATCGGAGCCGTAGTAATCACTGCGGTGTGGATCATAGTTTGGAGCATGTCATGAGTAACGGAGTGAACAAAGCAATCATCGTCGGTAATCTAGGCGCTGACCCTGAAATGAAAGAAGCCAAGAACGGCAGCACTATTGCAACCATCTCAGTTGCTACATCGGAATCTTGGACAGATAAGCAAGGGCAAAAGCAGGAAAAGACCGAATGGCATCGCGTTGTTTTCTTCAACAACCTCGCAAAAATTGTCGGTGAATACTTAGCCAAAGGTTCGCAGATATACGTTGAAGGGAGGATTCAATATCGTCAATACCAGGCTGAGGACGGATCTACGCGGTATAGCACAGAGATCATGGGCGATAAAATGCAGATGATCGGGGCCAAGACTCCAACTCAAGTCAATCAAGAGGGGATCAAAGCAGCACAAGCTGATCCAAACATTGACGACAAGATTCCATTCTAAGGAGAAACCATGCGATCACTTGGTCAAGAATTATCAAAAAAAGTATGGCTCGCAAAGCAGAAGGTTAAGAAGAATGAGGAGTCAAAGCAGGTGCGGGTTGAGAAAGTTGAACTCTCTGAATCAGAGAAAAAGCACCTCGATCCAAAGCTGCCAGCCTCTATTCCTCTCAAGCTAACCGAGCATGACCTTGAGATTGCAACAGCGCTTGGTCAGGGAGATCCCACTAAAGGGATTTCTCTGGCGCTTCGCAAAGTCATTCAGTTTGAAGAAGTGATGTTTGAAATATAAAAAAGCCCCCATTACGGGGGCAAGTCATATAGGGAGTCACAAATGAAAAAAACATCTGCAGGAGAATTATCTCAGGAACGGGGGAGTGATGACAAATGAAATCAGAACCATGCACCTCTTCGCAGGGGTTGGTGGAGGAATCCTCGCAGATCTCATTCTTGGACACAGACCCGTCGTTGCAGTTGAGTGGGACGCATTCTGCTGCCAAGTTCTCCGACAGCGAGTTGCAGACGGCTGGTTTGACGGAATGCACGTGTGGGAGGGAGACGTTCAGTTGTTCGATCCATCCCAATACAAAGGAGGAGTGGATTGCATCCATGCGGGCTTCCCTTGCCAAGATATATCAGTCGCAGGAAACCAGGCTGGTGTTGAAGAAGGCACACGCTCTGGACTCTACCGAGAGGTTTTACGCATTGCCGACGTGGTTCAGCCTAGATACGTGTTCCTGGAAAACGTCTCAGGAATCGTTACTGGAGATGACGGAGGAATGCTCAGAACCGTTGTTGGAGACCTTGCCGCGCGAGGGTACGATGCGGTCTGGACTTGTCTTTCCGCTGCCCAAGTTGGGGCAAATCATAAGAGAGACAGATGGTGGCTGTTGGCCGACTCCGAGAGCTTGCGAGCTAGAGGGAGGAGTGGTGAAGAACGTGAAACAAGAGAACGGGAGGTTCTTCAGGGAGAACGAGAAGGGCGAGAAGTGGGGAGTGAAACTGAAGGACGCAGTAGCAATGTGGCCGACTCCACGTGCAGCCAAGGGAATGAACATGAAACTGACCGAGGGAATGGCGAACCTTCGGCACAAAAATTATCTAGAAACGGAGATGGCGTACCAAGAGGGAGCGCCTGGTGGCAAGTTGAACCCGACGTGGGTAGAGTGGCTGATGGGGTTCCCGATGTCGCACACCGCCTTAAAGCACTCGGGAACGGACAAGTCCCACTCCAAGCAGCAACAGCCTTCAGAATCCTCTGGGGAATAAAGAACCCTGACTAGCTTGATGAACCGAGGGAAAGTTCACTAGTCAGGGGAGTGGGTGTCTGTAGTTAGACGCACTCAGTTTATCGCAGGATCGTCTAGATCACCATTTTTCTTTGTTGGCCCAATAGGCTGCTGACATCTTTCCTTTTGCGATGTTTTTGGCGTGTCTAGCCTTAAATGACTTACGCCTCGCCTTGTCTTTCTCGGTCTGTGGGTTCTTGCCCGCACCCTTCACTCCTTGCTGGCCAAAACGAATGGTCTTGATCTTGTCGCCCTCTTTGGCAACTACCACATGAGATTTAGTCGGGTGTCCTGGCGTTCTCTTTGGCTTATTGTAGCCGCTGACACCAGCTCGCTCGAGACGAGGGTCTTTTTTAGCCACTGAAAGACTCAGCCAAACATCTGCCTGCAGCAGTGCAAGCCTTTGGATTTGGACAACGAGAGCAAGGCGTAAATTCCTTTGCTTTCTTTTCCATCTTAACCTTCATTTTTTTAGCCATTACGCTTTCCTCTCTTCAACGTACTCAGGGACGTGCTTCCAAATTTGCCCGCAGCTTATACGGGAAATGCAGCCCTTCGTAACTTCAAACTTCTCTGCAATCTCTTTGTGCGTCAATCCGTGATGGATTAGACCCTTGATGAGATATACATCTTCCTCTGTGAGCTTTGCCGTATTGTGACGTTCTCGCAGCCTTAATAAAACAACTCTACCCATAAACCCTATTTTTTCTTTTTAGCCTTCTTCTTTCCTCGGGCAACGGTTAAGTTTGCCCAGGCGTTAGGGTACTTTACTCCGCGACGCTTGGACATAGCCTTTGCGCGAGCCTTCTGTGCAGGAGTTAATTTAGCCATAAAATCAACCTACAATTAACGCGCTTACGAAAGAGCAAGCGCTGCAAGATAAGATAAAAAGCCAATCATTTAATTTCATTTTTTACTCGCCTTCTTATATCCAGACGCATAGATCGCTTTGCCCTGGCGTTCAGCCGCAGCTTTGGTCTTGTAGACCTTGCCAGTCTTGCCCCAGCGGTAACCGCCTTTGACCTTTTGAACAGGCATTAGACAGCCCGCATCCGTTGTACCAGGCGTTCTGCCCGGTTTGTAACCTGGCGATACCAGCGAGAATCAATCATCTCGTCCGCAGCGCCATCCCAGTCACCAGCAGCAACCGCAGCGTTAAACTTCTTAAATCCTGAGAGACGAGGACGCCCCATATTGAACATCATGTTCGCGCAGATCAGCTGAACCTCCTCTGGAAGCTCTGAGAAGCCCTCATAGAGCGTTTCACACTCATCAAGCGTTACCACTATGTCTTTGGCAAAAACGTCCTGTACACGCTCCTCTGAGACCGGAGTGCCTACTTCCTGGCCATGCTCCTGGTCATTCTCTGTAACCAAGTGGCCGATTCCGAACGTAGGAAGTCCCAGGTGATCCAGGTAGATCTCGTAAACACAGCCCTCATCAGCTGCTAATTCTTCACGCAGTTTGTCGATGTTCATGACTTGCCCTTCTTAAGTCCCATGATTTTGTCGGCAGATTTCAAGCCAAATGACGCAGAAACCGCAATAAATAATAAATACTGGTACCACTCAGGAAGCTGGTTGAGTGCTGCAAAGCCTTCATTAACTCGCTCAATGATTGATGAGTCGTCCATCGCTACTGAGTAAGCGACAGCGACAAGAGGTAGGCTGAGGATGATTGAGAAAAATTCATCTTTCCAAGAATTCTTAGTGGCATCAGCCATCTTAGATTCCCAGTCAGCATCGTTCTGAATGGCGTTAATCTTACGCTCTTGGATAGCCTTCTTTTCTTCGGCTTTCCCTTTAATAAAGTCTTTACCTAACTCTAGAGCTGGGGCGAGCAACATTTGGAGCATACGCTTTCTCCTCTGGTTTACGCCCACACTTGTCGCATTTAGCAAGAGGGCGATGAATTAGTTTTGAGCCGCAGTCGGTGTGGTACATCCCCTCATGGAACTCATACCAGCAGCGCCTCATTAGTCATCCTTTGGCGCAATATTCATCACGCCCCATGTAAGAAGAAAAGCTAATATAAATGCAAATAAATAAACCATTCGTCACTCCTTTTTAGCTGCAATTGCACTTGCCCCAAAGAATGCGGAAACAAGAACGGCAATTGATGCGAAATAAGTCGGAGCGATGTCCGCAATCAACCCAGCCGCAGTCGCAAGTCCGAGCAAATCACATACAAGAATACCAATGGGATACAGCAGAAGGCCAAATAACGCGAACCAGGCCATCTTCCTAACCGAATCACGTTGTGCATCTGAATCTTCCATTTTACGGCGGCGATCCTCAAGCTCAATAAGAGCAAGCTCATGCGGATCGATAACGCCATTCCCGTTCTCATCGTACTCCTCCAAGATTGTTTTTTTATCTGTCATGCCCATACCTCCACCGTGTAAGCCTGGTTCATAACCACTTGGCCACGTAAGTCGTAAGTCACTGATTCTATCACTAATTCTCTGGATGGCAGAGGCGAGCCGTTTTTGTCCAGTTCCTTCGCCATAATTTGGGTTTCTGTGACGGGAAATGTCACGTTTGGCAGCAAGTAGACGGGGCTGAAAGGTGGAACGAACACGCTCATTCATTAAGACCCTTTAAGACTAATAAGCCACAGTAATAGGGCCACGGCCCCACCAACAGCACCGAGAACAGCAATG
>JGI26088J50261_1000996_pt1 | contig 15853 bp, 16 predicted proteins | sample SaaInl1SG_22_DNA_FD_50261 | JGI IMG/M metagenome (IMG submission 50261)
CGCATCACTCATATCCTTCAAGAGCCAAGCAGCTATGCTTCACTTCAAGGTCTTATGAGTGGTATCTCACCTAATTACATTCATAGTCAAGATGCTTCTCATATGGCTATTGTAATATCTAATTGGACAGGTAGCTTTGGTGCAGTACATGACAGCTTTAGTACACATGCTCGTGATGTAGAAGATTTAGCTAAGTTAACTAGACGATGTTTTGTTAGTATGTATTCTGGTATGGATCTATTCGTAGACATTGCAGAAAATATATTAAGCAGTACAGATAACTTTGATAAAGAGTTACCTGTTAGTGGTAATCTTGATATCAATCAAGTATTACAATCAGAATATTTCTTTTGTTGAGGACACAATATGGAAATCTTATTACCTATTATTGCCCTATGGGGTGTATTTTATTTATTTAATTCATGGAGATAAACATGGCTGAACAAAAAAGTTATAACCTTAGAACACTACGTGGTGATGAATCATATGATGATAATATGTTTCAACAAGATATGAAAGAATCTGGTATTAATATTCCAGACGATTTGTTATATACTCCTGAATTAAATCAGTATGTAGCAGCTAAAATGCGTGATAAAAATATTACTGAAATGCAAACAACAGTTAATCCAGAAACCGGAGTTAACTTTACTGAAGAAGAAGCAAAATCTTTTGCAGAAGAAACTTATAATAATGTAATAGAAAAATCTAAAGCATTTTCTAAGTAAATAAAAAAGCCCCCAAGGTATAAACCAAGGGGGCAAACTTTATTATTATTATTATTAGGTAAAGAAATACATTAAGTCTTGCTTACGCTTAATCTCATTAATGATTTCTTGTTTCTTAGAACTCGCTGAATCTTTTTTAAACTTACCATTAGACGAAATAATTTCATCCATACCTTCACGCATTCCTCTTATAAACACAAAGGCATCAAGAAAATTCATATTCTTTTCTGCTTCTTGTAATACTAAAGTAGTACTTCCAGCAGGTTTAATATAACGAGTTGGTTTAAATTGTGGTGTAGCTAAATCCATTAGCTTAACACTGAAGTTTTTAAAGCTACCACCTCGATCATCAGGATTAATCCATCCAATCTTTTCATACATTTCTAATTCGCTTCGTAAAGCTTTTTTACGATTTTGAGCGTACTTAGATTCTCCTCCTGACTCAGTATCATTGTCCCAATTTTTAAGACGATAATACAAAGTATCAGCACGAGCTCCTATAGCAGCAAACTCTCCATTAGAACCAATATCAATGGTAGTTCCTTTACCTTCTCGCTTTACTTTATTACTAAGTTCTTTTTGAATATCCATATATTGTCTACGAAAATCTTGAATGAATTCACCCATCATATCGTATTCTAGAATCTTCATTGCAGAACCTTGATTTACAGAATTAACCGCAAAGAAATAAGGTGCAAAACCATTACCGTCAACAATTAAGTTATCGTGAACAATAGCAAACCATAGAGGTGTTTTTGAAGCATCCGGATTAACCATGTTTACAGCATCAATAAGAGTAGCTGATTCACGATATTGACCTAACAAAGGACCAATAAGATTAATATTATAAGTGTTTGATTCTGGAACATAATGTTTATTGCCATTAATTTTAGCAACATACATTAATTTTTCTCTAGCAGCTCTTGTTGGGTCTTTTACTTTTTCTTTAGCTCTAAATTCAGCTATACGATCACCAAAATTAATTTGAACAGCAGGGCCATCTTCTATTTCTCTATAGGTTTCACTACCAATAGCAGCTTTTTCTCCAAAATAAAGAGTAGGCTCTGGAAAACGGTTAAAGAATTGTAAGAACTCTACAATGTTTTTAGGTAATTCTTTATTCCATTGATCGCTATTAGATGATAATACTTTACCATATAGTGAAGATATATCTTGAATTAAATCAGTACGGCTATCGTAATAGTTACTAACTTTTTGTTCAAAATCAGGATATTTTTCTAAAAAAGACAGTGCTTCTTGATCATGGGCAAACATATATTTACCGTAATCATCTGTAAGGAGAACTTTTTTAGCAAAGTCATCATAAAACCCTGGGTTTGTTTTAGCATACTCTGCAAATGTTTGACGCATTATATTAGCTAAATCTGCTTTTTCACTTTCTAAACTAACATTTGATTTATCAAATAAGTATGGAATATCATTACCAAATTTAGGATTAAGAACTTTATCTACTTGATCATAAAATAATTTCCTTGGTCCGCCAAGCATTTTATGAATAGGAGAAAATACAACACCCGTTCTTTCTAAAATTTCTTTACGTGCTACATCCATAGAAATAAATGTACGCCCTGCTGAATTCATATCCATATCAACCATTACTTTAGGATTCCAAAATCCATCATTACTAACAGCATCAATAAGTTCAGATAAAGCAATATAAGAACTTAAAGTAAAACCAAATGTTTTCTTATCAGAAGAAGACAACCATTTTCCAATAGCATTAATTTCATCAGGAGTTAATTGAGGCATTTGAGCCTGCATTAATTCTCCTGTTTGAGGATTAACATTTAAGTTAAACTTAGTTAACGCTTGAGTATTAATTGATCCATCATTATTAACAAAACCTAATTTATTAATAGCAGATCTAAGTTGATAACCAGTAGCACCATGTTCTTGAATAAAAGCAGGAGTCATTTGAACTACACGCTCTTCCCATGTCATAGTTTCAGAAGCTTTTCCTAAAATATTTTTATGAATAGCAGCCATAATAGAAATAAGCTCCATACGCTTATCTTTAATTCGGCCACCATCTTTAAAATGATTTAAGAAATATTTTTTAGAAGCTTCACTCATATTAGACAAAGAATTAATATCTTCTTTAGTTACTTTAATATGAGTTGCTATTGGGTTATTAGCTAAACCTCTATTAATAAGGTTATTTTGAGCTTCAACAGCAATATTTTCTGGATAAAAACGATGTACTGATGGATCTGACTTATGGTAATTATATTCAGGGCCAGAGTTTAAAATTTGACTATAAGTATTTAAAGAGTTATTAATTTTATTAACTGTCTTTTGATACTCTTGTTGTCTTTGACGCTGACCTCTTGAGCTACCACCTGCTTTATCTTCAATCTTTTGCATACGCTTAGAATCAAGACCTAAGAAAGAAGAAGGATCTTGACCAGCAATAATTGAATTATTAGTAGTTAAAACAGTTAATAAGGCTACTGCACCTAATTGTGTTGTAGTAGTTGAATAAGGAACACTACCTACTTTAACAGTAAAGTCTGTAATGTCAGATAACTTACCACGCTTAGTATTAGGGGAAGGATAATTTCTTTCTAGGGAAGTATTAGCGTATCTTGGAATTAAACGATTACGTACTTCTTTAGCTTTGTTATAATTATTATACCAACCTGTATTTTGATTAGCAGGGGTTTTAGCTCTACGAATATCTCGACGTTCGCTAATAGTTTCTTCAACCATATTACGAGTTGCACGAGAAAATTCTACACCTTTTTGTGTAGGTATTACGTATGATTCCCCATCATTACCTTTTACTAGCTTAAATAAACCAGAGTCTAATGCTGTTTCACTTAATAATGAACCAACAATATCATTGTTAGCACGTTGAGCTACTTCTGGACTAGAACCTTCTGCTAATTTAAGATTCTTCATATACTTTTTATAAGCTGAAGCTAAACGAGAATCAAAGTATTTAAGCTTAATACCATTACTATGTACAACAGCGTCTTCTTTAATGCCACCCATTTCTTCTACTGAAGAAGCAAATACATCTCCTTCATCTGGAGTTCCAAATAAATCTGGAGCTGCTTCTGTATCTTCCATTTCAGATTGAATATCAGTATTAATTTTACCTGACATTACTTCCATAGCAACAGCTGAAGCAGCATTAACTACACCACCTATAGCAGCCTTTTTATCTACTTGAAATGCATTAGAAAGAAGATCAACACCTGTTTGATTTTCTTCTGTAACATCAATAGTGTTATTAAGAATACCACCATTAGGAACATTAGCATTAATACGAGTAAGAGACTCAGTAGCATTAGCAGCTACTTCTTGTACCTTACCTAGATCACTTGAAGGAACAATATTATTAAAGTTAGAAGATAATTCTTGATAAGAAGAATAATCAATAACACCTGGACGTCTTAAAGCATCCGCACTTTGTTGTTGTTCTTTAGCAATAATATCTAATTTCTGACCAATATCAGTAATCTCTTCTCCTTGAGTATCATATAAAGGTCGTTGAAGAGTTTGATTTAATTGTTCATTAGATAATGTTTGAACCGGAGGAGTCAACATATCAGGTTGACGTTGTTCTCCTGTTTGAATAGCTTGTGCTACTCTATTTAAATTAGCATCAAAATCAACAGTAGGAAGGGGAGTAGTATCTACATCCCCAAGTCCTTCTGATGGCTGAGTTGAAGGAGTAATTTTAACTTCTTCAGGTATTGCCTGTTGAAAGTATTCTTCTTCAGCAGGTAAAGGAACCTGAGCTCCTTCAATTACTGGTACATCTTCAACACTCGGTTGAGCACCCGTAGGTACTCCAGGTCTAGTACTAGAAAATTTAGCCATTAATAAGCTCCATTAAAAAATATCATCAAGCTCCCATCCTAGTTGGTTAATAGGTCCAACTAAAGGAGCTGCTTTTTGTATTCTACTAGGTGCATTATCTGCACCAGAAAAGATTGCATCGACTGCAGTAGTAACACGACCACCATAGCCTAATACAGGTGCTTGTCCTGATATTTCATCAAGAGCAAGATCTAACCAACCATCACTTCGAGTATCATATAAAGGAAATACAGTGTTAACAATACGCTCACCTGAACCCATTAAACCTGAAGCACCAACTGCACGTTGAAACTTTTCAAAGTCATCTAAGTAAGGTGTTTCTTCTCCATATTTAACAAGGTCTCGAAGATACTGTGATAAAAAGCCTAAGAATAAAAGAGTAGCAATAGTTCCAATAGTATTTATTCTACTATCTAAAGGTGTATTACTATTAAATAATCTACGATAAATCCTTGGAAGAATAGTAGATGTAAATGTAGAAATAAAACCTTGGAACTGGAAAAATAAAGCTGTTCTTGGATTCTGATAAAACTTAGGTCGATTACTTTTAGTTGGATGTGCTATTGCTTGGTTAACAAATCTAAATGAAGCAAGCCTCATTTGTTCATCATATTTAGTTTCTTGCTCTGGTGATAATTCATTAGGATTATTATAAATATCAACCATAAACTGAATATCAAGACCAAGATCAAGTAACGCTTCTCTAGCTTCCATAGATTGCTTTGTAGGAAACTCTCCTTCAGTAGCAACATCATATACCCATCCATGAATAGCATCTCCTGCTAAAGATAAACGCATAGAACGGGTATAGTTAGTTAAGCCTTGAAGACCAATAAGTTTAAAGAAAGAGTTAATAGCTCTTTGTTTATTAACACCAGCATTAACATCATTCTTTTGAGCAACTGATTGAGACTCTTGTAAAAAACCTAATTGAAAAAGATCATTACGTTTTTTATTTGTTGTTATTGTGTCTGCTCTTTTTACTCGACCACGGGTAGCTCTAAATACACCATCATTATAGTATTCACCAAACTCTTTAGCAGCCTCTTTAGCTGCATCTTTAATAAATCCTTTATCAAAGATAACATTTTTATTAAGACTATTACTAACTAAAGATAATTCAACAATAGAAGAAACTGTTGCTAAAGGTAATTGATTAAGCGTTGTTAAGAATAAAGCATTTTGTTGAAAGGATCTCCACAAAGGACTTTCAATTCGCTTATATTCTCCTTTACGAATATCAATATAATCTTTAAATTCAGCTGCAAGATATGAAGCTTCTTCTGGTGTTAACTCATTTGCTTCAGTAGCTTTTTTTAAATAATAAGCTAGCTTAGCTCCATCTTTTCCTAAGAATTTAGCATTAGCTAAACGAGCTGCAGTTGAACCATTAATAGCAGCCATATTATAAAAGATATCATCATTTAAATATTTAGCTAATTCTGGGCTTTGTCTTAACTTCATCAGATCTACATTAGACTTATCTAACGGTGTATTAAAAATATCAGTATTAAATAAATCATCTGCTTCTTGAATATTTTCTATATCAAGAATATCAAACGCTAAGCTTTCAGCATCTTTAGGGGCTATTCCTGCTGCTTCTAAAGCTTCAACAAACTCACCCATATTCTTAGCAATTTGAACTTTATTAAAAGTTTTTTGTGTAAGAATATTTTTAGATTCACCTGTTAATTGTTCAACTTTTTTATTATAGTTATAAAATCTTTCAGCATAATCAATAAAAGCTTCTTGTTGAGCTTCAGTACCTTGAGGCATTTTAAGCCCTAGATTATTAAATGTTTCTTTAAAGTTAAGATATTTACCTTTATTATATTCATTAGAAATTTTATCAAATAAATTAATAATATCTTTGTTAGCAAAGAAATTAGTAATATCTTGTAAAGAACGAACTTGAAACTTATTTAAAGCTTCTTGTTCTGAACCAACAATATTATTAAGAGAACTTTCAGTTAGGTGTTGACTGTCTTCAATACCTCCACCATAATAAACGTTATTACCATTTATTAAGGCTAAAGCTTTACGAACATTTTCACCACGATTACCAAAACGATTATGTAATTGATTAGCTAATCCTCTCCATAATTGACCAATACCACCTTTAGAAACATCTCGTAATGTTTCAATTACATTACGTTTAGTTTTACGTTCTAACTCTGGTTGGGCCATTTCATTAAGATCAGCATAGTCTTGGTCTATATTAGAAGCAACAAAATCTATGTTAAGTTGATCTTGAGTAGCACCTTCTCGAATAGCTTGTTCTCTATATTTAGTATCAACAGTTGTTTTAGTAGGGTCTGCTTTATCATAGCCACTTAAAGCACCTAATACATTTAGATTTTCTTTTACTTGACCTGTACCTGATAATGTTCCACCAAGAGTAAATCCAGCTACAGCAGCATTAAGTAAACGATTAGATAATTCATCAGTATTAATTGCATTAATATCAAATGATTTTTCACCTAGAGAAGCTAATACTTCTTGCCCTGTTTCTGTTAATGCTTCTGATGCTCCACCTCTTAAAACAGCTTTTCCTGTTCCTTTTCCTAGATCTAAGTATTTACCTCTAAACTCAAGTGCTAAAGCATCCTTAGCTGATTTAGAAATTCTTAGTAATTCTTTAATAGTTTCATTACCGAGACTTGCTTCTGCTAACTGAAGATTACCTTTAAATTTTTGTTTAGCTAAATCATTAATTACTTTAGATCTAACTGCACTATCTTTAATAAAATTTTTAGATGCGCTTGTAACTCCTTTTAAACCTATACGTTCTAAAACACCTTGACCAATACCAGAAGCAATAGCACTAGTAGGATCTTTTCTTTCTTGAGCATTATAAGTTTGACCAGTATAAACAATAGAAGGTATTGCTAAAGATGTACCATAAGTAGCAGGAGCTAAGGCAACAGACAAAATAGAAGATATCATATAAGGGGCTGACATAGCAGCATTAGTAAAGATATAATCTACAAATTGAGACGCACTATTAAGTCTCCAATTACCTTCTTCATCAAAAGCAATTTGATTTTCTAATTCAGGTAAACGAGATATTTCTCTTTGTACACGATCAACATTAGGTTTTCCTGTGTCATCAAAGCCTAAAGTATCACCAATAAGATCCCAAGCACCCCAAGCACCTTCTTCTATATTAGCCATGCCTAAAGCAAAAGCAGTAGATATAGAGTTAGTTGCTTTATTATCTAATGTACGATCTAATGGAGATCTAATTTGTACTCCAGAAGGAGAAAACAAATCAGGAGCTATAGCATATTGTTGTTCACTAACAGCAAGAGGTTTAGCTTCTAATTCAGTATATTGCTTTCTTTGTTCTCTAACAAGATCACCTGCAATATCCCATTCTGTTTCAGCATTATCTAATTTTCTTTGAGCACGATCTAAACGCCCTAATAATGCTTGATTAATTTGAGATTTATCAGAGAACAATGTAAGGTCAGCAAGTCCTGATTCAAGTAACTTTGAAGAAAGTTTTTCACCTGTTTCAGGATTTACTAAGTCACCTACTGCTCGCCCAAAAGGATCTAACTTTTCCTGAGTAATTACAGGTTGAGTAAATCCTTCTTTTTGAGCTAAGTTACCTACATAGCTTGCTGTTAATTGCCCTCCAATTTCCCCAGGAACTACTTTATCATCTTCTAACTTAGAAACTTCTGGAGTATTTACTCCTTGGATTCTAAGACTATTACCTGTTTGAATATCTTTAACAGTATCACCATCAATAAAAACAGGTTTAGAATCGGAATCAAATAGATCCCCAAGAAAATTGTCAGCCATATTATTCACCTTTAACTGTTAACTCTTCATCAGTTACTTTATTATCTTCTGTTAAAGAAAGTAAGAAAACATAAAAGCCTGTTTCACCTTTACCAGCACTATATTGTTGCTTTTGTTTATCAGACATTTCAGACCAAACATAAGCAGCCTTTTTAATCATACGATCTTTTTCTGCTTTAGCTTCTGCTGGATTATCTTCAAACTTAGCTGTAGCAATCATGTCTAATTTATTACTAACATTAGCTAAGTTAACTGGATCTACAAATTTTTGTTCATTAATATCATCTTCATTAGGATCAATTATAAACAAAGATTCAAACCCAGGTCCAACTTTAGCTATTAATATTTCTTGAGCTAAGAAAGGTTCAATTGAAGTAACTTTTTTATCTTCATTTTGTTTAGCATATTGAGCAGCTGAACGAGTAGCTCTTTGTGTAATAGCATCCATGTTATAAAGAGTACTAACTTCTTTTATACTATAACCACGATCTTTAAAGAAACCAACAGCTTGAGTAGTAATTTCTGATTGAGTAGGAAAACCTAATTCAGGAGTTTTACCTGCAGGAAATTCATTATCAATAATACTATTAATATCAGACTCAGCACTTTGTTTCCAATTATTATAATCTTTTGTAGATGTATCAGTAGTCCACTTAGGTGTGTTAGGAGGAATAGCGTAACGATTTCCTTTAGGATCTCTAGCATAAAACTGTTGAGTAGTTTTATCCCAATAACCATTAACTCGCTTTCCACNTACATCAAATGTTACAAAATCTTTACTAAACTCTGTTGATTTAATAGGCTTAAGGTCAGTAATTTTACCTGTTTTTAAATACTTATCAATAGANTCAGATGTATAATCACCCATAGCTTTTTGAGCAATAGCTTGTTTATTAGCTACTTTAGCATCTACACGCTTAAGATAACTTTTACCTGCAAAGTTAAGAGAACCACCATGAGAATACCCAAGAGCACGAGAACCAAGATACATAATAGCCATACGACCTAGTTCTTCTTCATCAAATAAATTACTAAATGCACCTTTAACAGCATCAATCGCTGTGTTTAACCATTTAGGATTTGTACTTGCTTGTTGACCTGCTTGTTGAACATTAAATTCAATAGCTTCTTTTGAGTCATCATCTTGATCGCCATACTGATAAGGATTAGGCTCAGCTTCTGTAGAAGTTACTACTTGTTCTGCAACATCTTTTTGTTCTTGTTGAACATTTGGCGGTGTTTCTTCTTTAATAACAGGTTCACTAGTTGCTGTTTTAGTAACACCTGCTGCAATTTCTGCAGGANAACTTCCAACTACTTGAGTACGATCAGGTACTTCTTCACCTCTAATACGAGCTAATTGATCTGCTTTTTGATTAATACTAGTTTCTAATTCTGTAGTAGGGGCTGCTTGAGAAGGTAAAAGAGATTGAAGAATACCTTGTCTTGCATTAGGAAATTCACTTGCTAATGCACCTCTAGCAATTTCTTCTGTCATTTTTCCATTTTTAATTTGCTCAGAATAAAACGCTGCTCTATCTTCTAAACTAACTTTAGGAACTTCTGGAGGAGTTTCTGTAGGTAATGGAACTTCATCAGGAGTAGTATCTTGACCTTTATAAGTAGATTCTACACCAAAACGACTATCAACAACAGGTTGTCCTGATTGATTAGTAATAGTATTTTTATTACCTACACGTTGAGCTGCTTCTTTATCAATTACTGATTTAAGATATTCAACACGAGCAGGAGTTTGTTTAGCCCAATTAGAATTATCTAATTCAGCTTTAGCTGTTTCATAATCACCTGCATCTAAAGCCGCTTTAAACTTTTTAAACTCAGCAGTACCTGCAGTACCTAGTTGAAAGTTCATAGAAACAAGACCTTGTTGTAATTCTGGAGAATAATTATTAAAGTCTTTAAAATTTTGTTTAGCACCTTCAGTAGCTGTATTAATATCTTGAGTAAACATATTAGATAATTGATCAGGANTATATTCTATTTCTTCTCCTGCATTAAGCCTTTCTAATACTTTAGAATCTGTAATTTTATGCCCTGCACCTACTGTCCAATTACCTCTACTATCTTTATAAGGTTTTGTTTTATAGCCTTCTTGTTGAACAAGTAATTGTCTTACAGCTAAATCTTCAGGAGGCTTAGATGCTTCTGGTAAAGTACCAGGTTGAGTAGGTACTTCTGGATAAGGGATNCCGCCTTCAATAGTTTCAGGTATAGGAACTTTCTTTTCTTCAGGTTCACCTAAGCCTAAAGGAAGTAATTTTCCTTCATTACCTAACCACCAAGATAAATCTGTTGGACCTATTCCTTCTTGAGCATATACAGGTTGACCTTGAGAAGCATATACTGTACGAGAACATTCAGGGCAATTACAAGAAGCTTTACTGCCTTTAGCAGCATACTTTACTTTACAACCACCAGCAGCATATTCAGGAATAGTTCCACCTTGTGCAGCTTGTACAGCTCTTCCTGCTTCATTCATAGCATAAAGTTCAGGGCCAAACATACGTTCAGCTTCAGCGTTCATTACACGTTCACCGGGAGTTAACCATGCAGGTACTGTGTCTGTACCCTTAGGGCCACCGGGATGAGGAATTTCTTCCATAGGAGGCACTTCAAACTCTAAGGATAACATGTTTCCATAACGATCTTTTTGAGTAATCTTTTTAAGACCTTTCATATTACCTCCTACTTTATTACCTTTATTAAAATATGCATCATCAGTTGTTGATGGGGCTTCTTTTCTATCTTCTGTTCTTACATTACCGTATTCATCTGATATAGTAATTTGATTTGGAGTTGCTTCAGATAATGTTTTAAAGGATTTTTCAATACCTTCTATTTGATTATCTAAAATACCACCACCAACAATTTGTGCTGGGATAGTTCCCGGAGCAAAGAAAGGTGCTTCTGTTCCATACTCATATAAACTCCAACCAAGATCCATCATAAGGCCATCTGGATTCATAATAGTAGGAATATTAGAAGTATTAAATCTTGAACTATTTTCAACTTTAGCCATACAATAAGGACTAGTTGGATTCTTCAAACAATAAGAATCATCATAAGCCATGATTTACTCCTTAGAAGAACTAGGAGAATAGAACTTCATTTGATATTGGTCATTAATTTTTCCACCAGAACTTTTATAAGTAGCACTAGCTAATGGTCCAACATAACCACCTTTACTAAAGAAACCTAAAGCTTTGCCTGCTAATATTCCTGCACCTATGTAAGGCATTGCAGTACCTAAAGCAGCCATACCTGCGCCCATACCACCTGCAGCTGCACCTGTAGCAGCACCTGTAGCAGCACCTGTAGTAGCAGCCCCAGTAGCAGCAGGAACAGCACTAGGAGCAATTTGAGACATAATAGCATCCTTAGCCATAGTTGCACCTTGGCCTGCTAACTCAGTTCCTTTATCTAAAGCTCCTGTCATAGCTTTTTGTTTAGCCATATCTGTAAATTGACCGACAATACCTTGTTGTTGAACAGCTTGAGGTTGTTGAAATCCAGTTTGAACATTAGGTTGCTGACTAGCTAAAGGAGATTTAGCAATAAATTGTTGTTGCCTAGGGTCACGTTGATACATTATTTACCACCTGATGTTCTAGTTTCTCTTGGAAGATTACCTGTTACAGCTTGACTATAAAATCCTAATTCTTCTTTAGGTACATCTAACAAAGCTTGTTGTTGTTGCTGTTGAGTTAAACCTACATCTTGTAGTGACTGAGCACCACCTTCAGCTTGTTGTTGACGTTGTAAAGCAAAGTCCATAGCCATATCTGAAAGTGCAGCTTCACGAGCACGATCACCTCTAGCAGACCCTAAACTACCAAGACTACCTGCTACATTAGCTCCGGCTACATTTTGAAGCATACGTTGAGTTGCAGCTTGAGTATCGTAAATACCAGTACCTTCAATAGCTTGTTGAGCTAAACCTGTTTGTGCTTCTTGCCCTGCTAATTGTTGTTCTGTAAATCCAGCCAGACTTTCACCTGCAGCCCCTGGACGTAGATTACCTTCCTCATCAAACATACTCTCTAAACGAGATGTACCTAGCTGTAATCCTTTTTCTAAATAAGGCATGAACTCTTCGGGTACTGTACTAGTACTAGAGCTACCTCCACCTGAAGACATAAAATTCTCCTATTGAATTTTTCCGTGTACCCCATAAAGAGGAGTAGCATTGTATTTCTTTTGTAAAAACGTTATGTATTCTTCTGCATTTTTATTAGAACGAATACTGTCTGCTCTCCAACGAGAACCATCATGATCTTTAACATGTTGTATCATATAGTTAAATAAACGAATAGTAGTAAAAGCTGTATTATAATCATGATCAACAATACAATCTTTTACATCCATAATATATTCACCATTGTAATAACTTTTAAATGTAGAAGCTAACATAAAGCCTTTTAATACATTATCTTTAGTATAATTACCAATAGCTAAATAGTGTGGGCTATTATATTGTTTATCTACAATACTACATAAATGTTCAATCCACATTCTTTCATTACGGTCATAAGGGTAATCATTATCTTGAGTAGATTTATTCATTAAGTTAAGACAATCAAGAATGTTATTATCGTTTANTTTAATTATCATATGTCCTCACATATTAGATGCATGGTTAAGGGGGCAGCCCCTTAGGTTATACTATAANTATATTAAGNGTTACCTAGAGTACCCCGTGGGGCGTTTACCACTTTACTTTGTTAGCCCAATAAGCAGCACTCATTGGACCTTTATTGATATTCTTACGGTGTCTAGCCTTCCATGCTTTGTTTCTTTTACTGCCCTTAGGGGATCCCTTAGTTCCTGCCTGCCCAAAGCGAATAATCTTTTCTTTTCCACCTGAACAAGCTTTAACTACATGAGACTTAGTACCATGTCCCGGAGTACTCCTAGGGCTATTACATTTCATTTTCTTTTTGCTTAGAGGGCCACTCATTCTAATTCCTTAGCAAGCTCTAAGGTTTCTTTTATTCGCCTTTCCCATCCTTTACCAAATGTATCATAGATAGATAAGTTACGAATAAATTCTTGTCGTTGATTAGTTACTCCTTCAATGACAAAATCTTTTCCTTGCTCTTCAACTGTAACCCATACTGCGCTAAGCGTGTGAGGACCGATGACGCCATCACCATTTGTAATACCACATACACTTTGTAACGCTTTGGACGCACGAGAGATTCCTGAATTAACACCGTAGTCCATGACAACGCAAGCAACACCAATAGGAAGATCATCACCTTTAATTCGATTCCAATAATCTTCTTTGTATATAGCCTTAGCATCTGACTCCGATAATTTATCAATTTCTACATCAGGATAAGCTCGTTTAGAAATACCATATTTGGTTTCTCCACCGGGATCTTCAGGGTGATTTACATATCCACCTTCATGCTTAATGATCATGTCTAATACAGTATCAACTGACATTCTTTTTCCTTCTTTTTCCTGATGAAGTCACATCATGCTTAATAGCTAATGGACCTTTCTTTTTTCTTATAGATTTTTTCTTTTCAGCAGCAGTCATTTTCTGAGCTACTTTCTTTGGCCTACAAGAAGGATATGGTCTTTTAGATTTAGAAGCGGAAGACCTACCACAAGATTTACCTGTTTTAAGATCTACCCACTCTTCTTTAAACCATTGAGTAAGACCACCTTTCGGCTTACTCATAAGTTCCTCCTCGTTTCTTGTACTCCCTTACAATCCAAGCACTAGCATAAGCGGATGGAAAGGCTTTAAATTTAGAGCGAGCTTCTCCTTTAACACGATTATACAGTGATTTATTCTTGGGTTTAGGGGAAGCCATCTTATGCTCCTTTCTTTAAGCACTTACCCGCAGCTGTACACTTACCGGGTGCTGGACATCCTGCACAAGGCTTAAATTGCCCTTGAGGTGCTAGTGGCCCTTTCATTGGAGGCATACTGCCACCCATCATATCCATTGGATTCATTTCTTTCTCATTCCCATAATTTTATCTGCGGATTTAAGTCCGAAGGAAGCAGATACTGCAATAAATAATAAGTACTGATACCATTCGGGTAGATTATTTAAGACTTCAAAGCCTTGTTTTACTCTGTCAATAATAGATACATCATCAATAGCTACACTATAAGTAATAGCAATAATAGGTAATGCAAGTACTATAGACCAGAATTCATCTTTCCAAGAATCTTTAGTAGCATCAGCCATTTTAGATTCCCAGTCAGCATCGTTTTGAATAGCACTAATCTTACGTTCTTGAATAGCTTTCTTTTCGTCTGCCTTACCTTTAATAAAGTCTTTAGCCAGTTCTACTGCTGGGCCGAGGAGCATCTGGAGCATTCTTACTTTCCTTTTTAGATTGGTAGGCACTCGCACCGAAAAACGAGGCGACTAGAGCAGATACAGCAACAAAGTAAGTGGGACTAATATCACCCAAAATACTAGCGGCGGTATTAAGATTAAACAAATCACAGAGGAAGATGCCTGATGGATATAAGAGCATACCCCAGAGCGCAAACCATGCCATTTTTCTGATAGAATCTCTTTGTGCATCTTCGTCTTCAGTGCGTCTACGTAAGTCTTCAAGCATGATTTTACGTTCTTCAGCATCTAATACCCCGTCACCATTTAAATCGTACTTTTCTTGTTCCGTCATACTGCGTTTCCTGTAATATCAGTTTGTATGCAGACTGCTTCATAGTTAATNTTTGGCTTTGGTGCTGTAGAAATAAAATACTCACGAGCTTCAAAGCATTCTGCCATTGTTTGATATGGTCCTTGAGGCATTGTACCGTAGCCTTCAGCAGTAATTATTATTGCGAATAACATCCACATACTTATTTACCTTTGCTTGTTATAAGCCAATATACGAAGTAAGCACATATCCCAACAACAGAAAGGGTGGCCACGGTAACAAGGATACCAATACTCCAGTCTTTAATGAGTTTACGTCTACGGGCTTTTTGTGCGGCAATTCTCTTACGCTCATTTTCTTTTAATTGTTTCCTATTGGCTATAAATTTACAGTAATCGTCCCAGAGACCAGCCCGCCCTTGGTAGATAAACATTTGTTTTATTTCAGCTTCTTTCTGACGTATCTTTTCTAATTCAAAGAAGCATTCCATGTCACCATCTTTAGCTTTCTTTTCTATTTGTTCTTTAGCGTCAGCTAGCTTGTTGAGTTGTGGTCCCATTTCCCCGACACTTTGGATGTGTCCAGCNAATTCTTTAATAGCACCNATAGCTTCGTTGGCTATTTTAATTGCAGCAATAGCTTCAAAGATCATTAGGAGGTTTCCCTTTAAGAATCCTCTGTATTGTTTTTGTTTCGTATATACGAATACCTGTCCAAATAATTGTAAATAAAGCAGCCATAGGTGGTAATAATTCACCTAGTGTACCCACAACAGTAAATATACTAACTGCATCTACAACTTGTTTAGC
>JGI26088J50261_1000999_pt1 | contig 15834 bp, 16 predicted proteins | sample SaaInl1SG_22_DNA_FD_50261 | JGI IMG/M metagenome (IMG submission 50261)
AGGGTTTGCGGTTAATATCATGGCGGCTGAGCAGCTTGGCATCTGCCAGACATTTGCCGCAGCTGAAAATGATCGTTTTGCCAAATGTGATTGGCATTTTGGCAGCTATGGACAGCCACTTTTGGCCAATTCACTTGCCAGTCTGGAATGTCGGCCATGGGCCGAATATGATGGTGGTGATCATACGATTTTTGTTGGTGAGGTTATGTCAATTACCAAGGCTGATGGGAATGCGGCTGCCTTTTTCAAAGGGAAACTTGGCCAATATGGCGATCAATAACGGCAAACAACAAGCGTGCCCCATCGGGTCAAAAGTAAATTGCTGATGAAACGCGAACCTCCAATTCTGGCCGATCTGGTTTTTCTTGGTGGTGGCCATGCCCAAATTGCGGCAATCAAAAGCTTTGCGATGAATCCGGTTCCCGGATTGCGCCTCACGATTGTCACCGCGAATATTCGCACCCCCTATTCCGGTATGCTTCCCGCCTATATTGAAGGCGTGTGGGATGATGATGATCTTCATATTGATTTGGCGCATCTCGCCCAATTTTCAGGGGCGCGTCTGATTGTTGCGGCTTGTACCGGCATTGATGCTGATGGGCAAAAATTGCTGTTTGACGATCGGCCACCGCTGCATTTCGATATCTTGTCGATCAATATTGGTGGCCAACCCGACCTTGGCGCTATTAAAGGCGCGGCTGATCATGTGATTCCGGTTAAACCAATCGCCGAATTTCAACAGGCCTTTGATGATCTTCTTGCCGCTGGCNTGCCAAAAAAGCTTGCCGTTATTGGCGGCGGTGCGGCGGGATGCGAATTGGCCTTGGCGCTCAACAAACGCTGGCGCGATCATGGAGCGTCACCGGAAATGACGCTCTATAGCCGGTCAACAAGGCTGATGCCGCAAATGGCTCGGCGTGCCAGTCATTTGATGTTTGCTGCGCTTCTTGATGCCGGCATCAAGCTTCAGCTTGGCCGCGCCGTTGATAAGATTGACGCTGGCATGATCCGGTTTGGTGACAATAGTAGTGAAGCGTTTGACGCTTGTTTTCTGGTTTCGGCCGTGCGCCCACCGCGCTGGCTAAGCACAACCGGCCTTGCACTTGATGATAGCGGGTTTATCGCCGTTCACCCAACGCTTCAATCAAAAAGCCATGCCAATATTTTTGCCGCCGGCGATGTTGCCACAATCAGCAGCAGCCCGCGGCCAAGAGCGGGTGTCTTTGCGGTTCGCGCCGGGCCTGTTCTGGCCAAAAACCTTCGCAAATATCTGCATGGTCATGCGTTAAAACGCTGGTCGGCACAAAGGCGCTATCTTGCGATTATTGGCACGGCAGATAATGGAGCCATCGGGTCTTGGGGGCAATTTGGTGTTAAGGCTGATTGGTTTTTAGCCCTGAAATACTGGATTGATCGCCGGTTCATGGCGAAATATCAGCAATTGACCATGCCAACCCCGCCAGCGCCCCAGCCTTTTGCCGGTCTTGATGCCCATCTTGATTCGGGTCTTAATGATAACTCATCTCAGGGTCACCGCGATCCTGTTTTTGCAACAATGCGCTGTCTTGGTTGCGCCGCCAAGGCCAGCCATAACGTTTTGGCAAATGCGCTTGAAGATGCGGTTGGTCTAGCTGTATCAAATGGGGCTGACCCTGCCTTAATGCCTGAGGCGGGTATTGAAACTGACGCGGCGATCATGGCGTCGCCACCAGCCGGATATCAACTCGTTCAATCAGTCGATGTTCTATCTGAAATTGTTTCAGATCCCTTTATGCTTGGCCGCATTGCCGCGGTTCATGCGTTAAGCGATCTTTACGCTGCCCTAGCCACCCCCACAACAGCCTTGGCCATTGTCAATCTTCCCGAGGCTAATCTATCAATCCAGACCAACCAATTAACGCAGATTCTCGCTGGCGGGCTGTTTGCGCTTAGCGAGGCCGGTGTAAAGCTCACTGGCGGCCATACAAGCGAAGGCGGCGCCCTATCGGTTGGGTTTTCGGTCACCGGTCATGTTAAGAAAAAGCGACCAGCCGCGTCTGTTACTGCTGGTTCCGGCGATGATCTTGTTCTTGTTCTCACCAAACCGCTTGGTACCGGCGTGATCATGGCAGGCCATATGCAGCTTATTGCCAAAGCGCAATGGGTCGATGGCGCGATCCGGCAGATGGCGGTATCAAACCAGCAAGCGGCAATGCATTTTTTGAAAAAAGGCGTTTTGGGTGCCACCGATATTACCGGTTTCGGTTTGGCGCGGCATGCGCAGAATTTAAGCCTTCGCCTTGGGGCTAGCGGTTGCCGCCTTGATCTTTCATCACTGCCATTGCTTGATGGCGTTTTGGCGCTGTTGTCGTCGGGCATAAGGTCAAGCCTGCATGATCAGAACCGCGCTGCCGTGCAAATTGATGCAAGCGGGTTGAGAGGTAATTCTGACGCGCAATTTGATGCGCATATTGAAACGCTGTTTGACCCGCAAACGAGTGGCGGCTTGCTTGGTGTATTCCCGCGAGATGTCGCCAAACGGGTTATTGCAAATATGCATAAAGATGGGCAGATGGCAGCAATCATTGGCACGCTTGATTTTACCAATGCCGGTGTTCATCTAGCCGAAAATATGTAAAGACATCATGATGACAGCAAATTTACCAAAAATGGCAATTTACACGGCCATTAATGCCACTGGACGGCGCAGCAAATGACGGCACCAATCACCCGCATTGCGCCCGATTTTGCTTTGCTCAAGAAAACCGGATTTGACAGCATTATTGATGTGCGCTCGCCATCCGAATTTCTGGATGACCATATGCCGGGGGCAATCAATTTGCCGGTTTTAGATGATGCGCAGCGCGCCGAAATTGGCACGATCTATAAGCAAATCAATCCGTTTGAGGCAAAAAGGTCAGGCGCGGCGTTGGTGGCGCAGAATATAGCTGGTCATCTTCAAACTGATCTCGCCAAAAAAGATCGCGATTGGCGGCCGCTGATCTATTGCTGGCGTGGCGGCCAGCGAAGCGGCGCAATGGCAAAGATATTTAGCGATATCGGTTGGCATAGCGCCGTGATTGAAGGCGGGTACAAATCCTATCGAAAGGCAGTTCTCGATGATCTTGATCATCTGCCTGCCACATTTCGACTGATCGTCTTATCCGGGCCAACCGGTACGGCAAAGACCCATATTTTGCGTGCGGCGGCGGAAAACGGGCTTCAGGTGCTTGATCTTGAAGGTCTGGCAAACCATCGAGGCTCGCTTCTTGGCAGTGAACCCGGATCACCCCAACCCGCCCAGCGTTTGTTTGAATCGCGGCTATGCGCCGCTTTGCAGAATTTCAGCCCTGACCGCCCGATCTTTATCGAGGCAGAAAGCAATAAAATCGGGCAAATNCATGTTCCCTCGGCACTGTGGGCATCAATGCGACAGGCAAGCCGCGTGAGCCTGACCGCCCCAATTGACGCCCGCATTGCTTTTTTGCAGCGTGATTATCGCCATATCATCGAACAGCCTGAACATCTTATCAAATTGCTGCAAGGGCTTCGCCAGCGTTACAGCACCGCCACATTTGATCTATGGGAATCGACAATCAAGGCAGGTGACTGGCGCGGCTTTGTTCACAATCTGCTGGAAACGCATTATGACCCCGCTTATGCACGATCAAGCGCGTCGCGCCCTTTGACTGAGATTCAAACGCTTCGCGCAACAACGCTTGATGATGATGATATTGGGCGGCTTGCCAAGGCTCTTAGGGCTCTTGATCGTTAATACCCACGCGTAAGGCCAGTTTTACAAGCTGGATTTTCATTTTCGCCGGCAATGAGTGATTTTGCTCGAAAACGGGCTTGCATATCAATTTTTGTTCTGTATAACGCTTGGCAAGGCACTATTCCCCGGTAGCTCAGCGGTAGAGCAAGCGACTGTTAATCGCTTGGCCGGCGGTTCGAATCCGTCCCGGGGAGCCATTCCTCTCATCACATCTGATTGCCATCGCGCCTTTGGCGTAGGTATCTTTGCATATCATTTTTCTTAAGCCCAAAACCAAAATCGACGATTGAAGCGACGATTATATTAGTTGTTCGTGAGATGATGTGATTAGCTATATTCACTCGAAACTGAGGTCGGTCACTAGCCCTCATAAAAAAAAGGCCAAGTAATGGATTTTTTAGTAACAAATGCGATTTCACACAGCCATTCCCGCAAACAAGGCGTAAAATTTCCCGTTAAAACAGCGTTCATCGCTGCAGCAGCGTTTGGGATTTGGGCCTATTTCGGCCTTTAGGCAGCATCTGATCGCACAGGTTGATACCCAAAAAATGGGTGCTATGGCTTTTTGTTTTATGCCTATGGCGATATGCGCCGCTATTTATGGCGGTCTTGCAGAACGCTGATGGCATCGGCCAGGCTTAGTCCGGCATCTTCAAGAAGAACCATCATGTGAAACAGCAAATCGGCGGCTTCATTCGCCATTTCCGCGCTGTCATCCTTCATTCGTGCCAAGGCCAACTCGACCCCCTCTTCGCCAACCTTTTGCGCGATGCGTGCCTTGCCTTCGGTAAACAGGCTTGTTGTATAGCTGCCTTTGGGCATGGTTTTGTGGCGTTCGGCAATCAGCCTGCCGAGATGATCAAGAAAGCCGATATTGCTTGGCGTCTGATCATTAAAGCAGGTCACGCTGCCCGTATGGCAAGATGGGCCTTGCGGGCGGGCTTGGATCAAAATCGTGTCAGCGTCGCAATCCATTTCGCCGCTAATGTAATCAAGCCAATTGCCTGATGTTTCGCCTTTGGTCCAAAGCCGGTTTTTCGACCGGCTGAAAAAGGTCACTTTTTTGCTGCTGATCGTTTGCGCCAAGGCTGCACGATCCATATAGGCAAGCATCAGAATCTGGCCGTTATCACTGTTTTGAACGATGGCAGGCACTAACCCGTCGCCTTTATCCCAGTCAATTTTATCAAGATTGATATCTGGCATGGCTAAACTCGCACTTCGATTGATTCAGATTTCAGATAGGCTTTTAATGTCGGGATTGGAATTTTTCCGCTGTGAAACACCGATGCTGCCAAGGCACCATCAATATCACTTTGCCGGAATAAATCGGCAAAATGCACATAATCGCCTGCCCCGCCTGATGCGATGACTGGCACCGTGACAGCCGCCCGAACCGCAGCAAGTTGGTCGATATCATAGCCTTGGCGAACGCCATCATTATTCATGCAGTTCAGCACGATTTCACCAGCACCAAGACGGGTGACTTCACGCGCCCAAGACACCGTGTCGCGCTTTGATTTAATGGTTTTGGTTTCATCGCCAGTATATTGATAAACCTGCAATTTATCGCCTTCACGGCGGCTATCAATGCCGGCAACAACACATTGGGTGCCGAATGTCGCGGCAAGTTCGGAAATAAATTCAGGTCGTTCCAAAGCAGGTGAATTCACCGAAATTTTATCCGCGCCATCATTCAAAATTGCCTTGGCATCAGCAATGGTGCGAATGCCGCCAGCAACGCAAAATGGAATATTAATCCGGCGTGCAATCTGATTAACCCAGCTTTTATCGACAACACGGCCATCACTGCTGGCGGTAATGTCATAAAAAACCAGCTCGTCAACGCCTTCATCGGCATAACGCTGGCTAAGCTCAAGAATATCGCCCATATCGACATGGTTGCGAAATTGAACGCCTTTAACAACACGGCCATCTTTAACATCAAGACAGGCAATAATCCGTTTGGTTAGCATGCCACCGCCTCCAACGCCTGTGCAACGGTAAAGCGCCCCTCATATAATGCTTTGCCAATGATCACGCCATCGGCGGTCAATCCGTCAAGATCGGAAAGCATGCTAACCCCGCCAGAGGCTTGCAATTGCAGTTTCGGATATGTCTGTTTTACCTCTTGATACAGATCACGGTTACAGCCGGTTAAGGTGCCGTCGCGGTCGATATCGGTACAAAGCGCGTGCAAAAGCCCATCTTGCTGATAGGTTTCGATAAAATCGAAAAGTGACAGGCTGCTTGCTTCCTGCCATCCAGAAACCGCAATATAAAATCCGTCATTCTGCCAGATCACATCAGCCGCAAGACAGATTTTTTCTGGTCCAAAGGCTTTGAAAATTGTTTTGGTTATTTCCGGATCACGAACTGCAAGACTGCCAATGACAATCCGGCTTGCGCCAGCATCAACCAAGGCCTGAACATCGGCAAATGAGCGAATACCGCCGCCTGTTTGAACCTTTAGGCCAGTGCTGCTGATGATCTTGGCAATCAGATCAATCTGGCGGTTATCCGGGTTTTTGGCACCATCAAGATCAACCAGATGAAGCCATGTTGCGCCGGCATCAGCATAGGATTGCGCNACCGAAACTGGATTATCGCCATANGTCGTCAATTGGTCAAAATCACCTTTATGCAACCGCACAACAGCGCCATCAATAAGGTCAATCGCCGGATAAATGATCATGATGGCATCTCCAGAAAATTGCGTAGAATTTGCGCACCAACCAGCCCCGATTTTTCGGGGTGAAACTGGCAGCCCATAAAATTATTTTCGGCAACAATCGCGGTGAAATCATCACCATAGTTTGTTGCGGCGATTGTTTGTGCTGTTACCGGAGCAAAATAGCTATGCACAAAATAGACATGCGCCCCCTCGTCAACCCCAGCCAGTAAAGGGTGGTCTTGCTGTTTTGACAGCCGGTTCCAACCCATATGCGGCACTGACCGGCCTTGCGCGGGGGTAAAGGTTTCGCAATCAGCATCAAAAATGCCTAAAAGCGGGGTATTGCCCTCGGGCGAAACTGCAAATAATAGCTGCATCCCAAGGCAAATACCCATCACTGGCTGGGTCAGACCGCGGATACAGTCAATCAGCTCATATTCAGCCAGGTTTTGCATGGCGATCGGTGCGGCACCAACCCCCGGAAGCAAAACTTTGTCGGCAGATTGAATTATTTTGACATCTTTGGTCAAAACCGATTCCGCGCCAAGCCGTTCCAAGGCAAATTGAACCGAGGCTATATTGGCACCGCCGCTATCAATAATGGCGATCATAGCGTTCCCTTTGTGCTTGGCATTTCAGTGCCCTCAATCCGAATGGCTTGACGCAAGGCGCGGCCAAATCCCTTGAAACAAGCCTCGACCATGTGATGCGTATTTTCACCCGTTACCGCGATGTGAAGATTGGCCTGCATATGTTCNGCAAGCGAATAAAACACATGCGGCACCATATCGCATGGCAAATCACCAACATGGCTTTCNGGGAAATCAGCCTTGAAATCGAGGTAAAACCGACCACCAAAATCAAGCGCCACCTGAACCAGTGATTCATCCATTGGCAGGAAAAATCCATAGCGGCCAATGCCGCGTTTGTCGCCAAGCGCACCGCGAATAGCCTGTCCAAGCGCAATCGCGCAATCCTCAACCGAATGATGCGGATCAATATGCAGATCACCATCACATTCAAGCTCAAGTGAAAAACCGCCATGTTTGGCAATCTGATCCAGCATGTGATCATAAAAGCCAACACCTGTATTGATTTTAACCGGCGCTGTTTTATCAAGATTAACGGTGACTGAAATGGCAGTTTCGCTGGTCTTGCGCGTCACGCTAAAGCGGCGTTGAGCTGGAANCGCGGGTGGGTTTTCTCCCGCCAGCACCGCCAGCAATTGCTGCATCTCCTCGGCACTGCCAATGGCAATTCGAACCGCATTTTCAAGCCCGGGTTGATGTGATTGATCACGAAGGATAATGCCTGATTTTCGAGCTTTTTCGCATAGGTCTGCGGCATCACGAACCAGCAAAAGCAGGTAATTGGCATCTGATGGCAGAACCGATTGAACATCGTCAAGTTTGGCAAATTCTTTGGCATAGCCATTGCGGCGCGTCACGATATCGGCGCGTTTTTCAGCAAGTTTGGCCGTATTTTCCGGTTTGAGAATGGTCAGGGCTGCCTGCATAACGGGCGCTGCCAGCGGATAAGGTGCCAAGACTTTTTGCAAAAGGCTGGTCACGTCACCGCGTGCCACCGCCGCCCCGCATCGCAAGCCCGCCGCGGCATGTGATTTAGACAATGTCCGCAAAACCACCAGATTGGCAAATTGATCAAGCTTGGCGATCGAACTTGGTTGATCGCTAAATTCGATATAGGTCTCATCAACAATGATAAGTGCGGTATCAGCATAGGTTTCGCATAGCTTTTGAATCGCGCCAGCATCCATAATATTGGCTGTTGGATTGTTCGGCGAACAGACAAAAATCATTTTGGTATTGGCATCAACCGCTTTTTCAATGGCGGCAAGATCCAGCCCGAAATTGCTGTCCAGCATTGCCGAACGCACCGCCACCCCTTGCAACATGGCCGATTGCGCATACATGGCGAATGTTGGCGGGCAAATGACCACATTATCAACCGCCGGAATGCAAAAGGCGCGCATCAGGCAATCAATCGCCTCATCCGCGCCGCGGGTGATTGTTAGATTACGCGATGACACATCAAGCCAGCGACAAAAAGCATCGACAAGCTGGGCTGGCTGCTGGGCTGGATAGCGCGACAAACCACTGGCACCAACAAAAGGCTCAAAGGCGCATTCATTGGCGTCTAGAAAAACTGTCTCACTGCCGGGTAACTGTAGCGACCGCGCCGAAACATAACCCGCCATTGCCAGAATTTCAGGGCGCGCACGTTGACAGATCGCTGTCATGTCAGATGATGAAGATGAAGCCATGGCTTTAATCCAGCATTTTTTCGATGGGAACAACAAGAATTGAATTGGCACCGTTGGCTTTCAGATCTTCCATCGTGTCCCAAAATACGCCTTCTTCGCAAACCGCATGAACGGCAACCATATCATCACGCCCCTGAAGCGGCATAACGGTTGGTGATTGCGAACCGGGCAAAACGGCCTTGATTGCCTCCAGACTATCAATTGGGCTGTTCAGCATGATATAGCGGCTGTTTTCAGCGCGCAAAACCGCTTTGATGCGTGATGTCACCTTTTCCGCCAAAGCGGCAATTTCAGGATCATCAATCTGGTTGGTAACCAGAACCGCCTGTGATTGCAAAATAATATCTTTTTCCACAAGCCCGTTTGACACAAGCGTGCTGCCAGTCGAGACAAGATCGCAAATCACATCAGCAAGATGTGTTCTTGGCGCAACCTCGACCGCGCCTTCCATCGTGACGATATCAGCATCAATTTTGCGATCAGCAAGATATTGTGCCAGCAAGCCTTTGTAAGATGTTGCGATGACCTTGCCATTTAACGAGTCGATTGATTGATAATCAAAATCATGCGGTACGGCGATCGATAGGCGGCATCTGCCATAGCCAAGCGGTAATAGCTGGCGAAGCCCGGCAAATTTGCCATTGCCAAGTGCCTGTTTTTCAAGAAGGCCGTTCTGGCCAAGAATGCCAAGCTGGCAAACATCCGTTGCCAGAAAAGCCGGAATATCGTCATCACGAACCAAAAAGATATCAAGCGGGAAATTTTGTGCACGACATAAAAGCTGATCACGGCTTTTCGCCAGCGAAATGCCGCATTTTTCCAACAATTGAATCGACATATCGGCAAGCCTGCCAGATTTCTGGATGGCTATTTTAAGCCGCTTTTCTTCACTCATAACTTACCCTGTCTTTGCATGATTGTTTTATAGCCATCAAATCCATTATTCAAAAACCGTGCAACGCGAACGATGGTTGCCGTGCTGACATTGGTTTCTTCGGCAATTTTGCGGTACGGCACTTTTTTCACCAGCATTTGCGCAACGCGCCAACGGTCAACCAGCCCCTCAAGCTCGGCCGGCGTGCAAAGATCATAAAAGAAATTGCGCGCCTCGCTTGGGCTGTCCAACGCCAGAATGGCGTCGAAAAGATCGTCTTCATGCGTTGTATCTATCTGGTCACGTTTCAAAGGCCATTTACCTCTTTTGCAGTCCCGTTACAATGTGATAGCGGTTTAATACGCTAAAACGTTGCTGTCAAGCGTCAAAGATAAATGATTTACCGGAAAATCAGTTTTTTACAGATAAAATTGGATCATAAAATGCCGGGCTAAATTGCCTAGAGATCACGGGCGCGTTTGATCGACAGCAATCTTCCCCCATCCGAGATCAAATCGCGGATTTTTGGCGCAACAAACCCAATATCGGCCATGCAGCATGTTGGGAAATAGCCAAGATTCTGTTCGGCATGACCATCACCAACCATATGGTTCAATAAAACAACAAGGCTNGGATTATGGCCGATAACGGCAATATCCGAGAGATCACCACCATAATCAATGATTGCCTNTAAAAGCGTGCTTGCNGAGGCTTCATAAAGTTGATCAACAAATTCTACCGCAATTTCGTCAGGCCAGTGTGGTTTGATAAATTCATAGGTTTCGCGGGTTCGTGCCGAAGGTGACACCAGAACCAGCTGGGGCAGCATGCGGTGCGTGGCCAGAAATGCGCCAACCGCCGACGCGTTGATCTGTCCTCTTGAAATCAGGGGGCGGTCAAAATCCTGTACCCCAAGCTTGGATGTTTCAGCCTTTCCGTGCCGAATGAGAGTCACGCGCGCCATTATCACCTTTATGCCGGTTAAACCGGATATCCCAAATCATTGTATTTGCTTTATGCTGCCAAAAAACCCTGCCATGAACAACGCCCCTTGCCAAGAATGGAATTTATGTCGCGCCNCCCCGTCTTTGTTAGAGGCTAGCCAATGAAGTTTTCGATTTACAAATTATGCGAGGCTTTTACATTGGGNTTGCACCGCTTTTCTTCGACAAACATAATNTGATGTTGCCAGACTTGCCGGTGTTACTTTCAAATTCACAAGGTGAATTCATGTCGCAAAACAATGTTCCCGGATTTGTCGCTGCCATTGGCAACACGCCGCTAATTCGCCTCAAAGCCGTTTCCGAACTGACCGGATGTGATATTTACGGCAAGGCGGAATTCATGAACCCTGGTGGATCGGTCAAAGATCGTGCAGCCAAGGCGATTATCGAAGATGCCGAAGCGCGTGGTTTGATCGGCCCCGGTGGAATCATTGTTGAGGGCACTGCTGGCAATACCGGTATTGGCCTGACGATGGTTGGTAATGCCAAGGGCTATAAATCGGTCATTGTGATGCCTGAAACGCAAAGCGAAGAGAAAAAAGATGTTTTGCGGGTTTGCGGTGCTGATTTACGCCTTGTGCCTGCTGCTCCCTATAAAAACCCAAATAATTATGTTCGCTATTCCGAAGCGTTGGCAAAAGAATTGGCGTCAACACATAATGGTGGTGTGATCTGGGCAAACCAATTTGATAATACGGCCAATATGAAAGGCCATTACCAGACCACTGGCCCTGAAATCTGGAACCAGACAAATGGACAAATTGATGGGTTTATTTGCGCTGTTGGATCGGGGGGAACGCTTGCCGGTGTCGGTCAGTTTCTAAAAGAACAAAATAAAGATGTTAAAATCGGCCTTGCTGATCCCGAAGGGTCGGCACTTTTCAATTATTACCGCCACGGCGAATTGAAATCAGACGGCAATTCGATTTCCGAAGGCATCGGCCAAGGCCGCATTACCGCCAATCTAGCCGAAGCACCGGTTGATATGGCGTTTTGCCTTACCGACAGTGACGCGTTGCCATTGATTTATGACCTTATGCAGAATGAAGGGCTTTATCTTGGGGGGTCGACCGCCATCAATGTGGCAGGCGCGGTCGCAATGGCGCGTGAAATGGGGCCGGGTCATCGCATTGTGACGATTTTATGTGATTCGGGTCAGCGCTATCAATCCAAGGTCTGGAACCCAGAATTTCTACGCTCGAAAAACCTGCCAGTACCAAGCTGGCTCTAGGCAATTTCCCTTTTGTCCAAACATGACCAACGATCTGAGGTTTTAATGTCATCCACCGCATCATCAACGCCGCTTATTGTTAACGCCGAATGGCTTGCCAGCAATTTAGGCAAACCGGGGCTTAAAGTTTTTGATGCAACATCGCATTTGCCAACATTGGGGCGCGATGCCAATGCCGAACATCTGGCCTGCCGCATCGCCGGATCATTGCGGTTTGACATTGATAAGGTTGCCGATAAATCATCACCCTTGCCACATACCCTGCCTGCGGCTGATCAATTTCAATCACAAATGCAAGATCTTGGTCTTGAGAATGATGATCATGTGATTGTCTATTGTGATTCAGTGTTTTTAAGTTCAGCCCGCGCATGGTGGATGCTTCGTTTATTTGGCCATGAAAAGGTCAGCGTTCTTGATGGCGGGTTGAAATCATGGCTTGCCCGTTCGGGCGCAACCGAAAGCGGCGCCATGATTGACGCGCCAAAGGGCGGCTTTACCGTTCGTGCGCCGGTTGGCGCGCAAATGATTCCGATGGATAGCCTTCGCCAGCTTGTCGAACTTGGCGTTGCCGGACAGATTGCCGATGCGCGGTCGGCTGGCCGGTTTGCCGGTGTCGACCCCGAACCAAGAGCAGGATTGCGTGGCGGGCATATGCCTGGCGCATCGAATGTGCCGATTGCCAGCCTTATCAATCAAGATGGCGGGTTGCGCTCGCTTGACGAAATTGCGGCGGCCTTTGCCGCTGGCGGTATCGAGACTGACCGACCCGTGATCACCACCTGCGGTTCGGGCGTTACGGCATGCGGCCTTGCGCTTGGACTGGCGCTTCTTGGCAATGAGAATGTGTTTGTCTATGACGGATCATGGAGCGAATGGGGCGCCTCTGACGCGCCAATCGAGACCAGCACGCCCTCACCTGCCTAATCAGGGTAAATAAGCCCGATCTATCTGGCTTGATCTATTTTGCTGCTGGCCCTACCTATTTTGCCGATGGCCCCATCTATTTCGCCTTTGGCAGAGTCAGACCTGCATTTTTTGCATAAACCTTGGCAACAGCCGCATCATCTTCGCCGCCAAGCCCTTGGCCTGCGGCGGCAATAAATTGCTGTAGGGCAGCGGCGGCAAGCGGCGCTGAAAAATGCGATCCCTTGGCCACATCAAGAACAATACCAAGATCTTTTAGCCAGATATTGATTGCCGAATGCGGCGTGTAATCGCCATCGACAACATGCGGGGCGCGATTTTCAAACATCCAGCTTGTGCCGGCACATTTGGAAATCACCTCGACAATGCGCGCCGCATCGACGCCCTGACTGATGCCAAAAGTCAGCGCCTCACCCATCGCGGCGATATGCACCCCTGCCAATAGCTGATTAACCGCTTTCATCGCCGATCCCGGGCCNGCAACGTCACCAAGCCGGTAGACCGTCTGGGTAATCGCATCAAGCGCTGGTTGGGCTGCCGCAAACGCATCTGCGCTTCCCGATGCCATCATCGTTAACGCGCCCTCGGCCGCCTTGACCGACCCGCCCGAAATGGGGGCATCAAGATACAGCACCTGAAACGCATNGCATTTCGCCGCCAATTCGCGCGCCAGATCAGGCGCAACNGTGGCGCAGGAAATAACCACACTTCCCGGGCGCATATGTGGCACAATGCCNGTCTCGCCAAACAGAATATCAGTNGTTTGCGCGCCATTTAGCACCACCGAAANCACCACATCCGACACCGCGCCAGCCTCGGCAATCTCCGCCCGGTCGCCACCTTTGGCCAGAAACCGGTCTTGGCTGGCGATATTCACATCAAAACCATAGACATGATGGCCTGCGGCAAGCGCTGAACAGGCAACGCCAAATCCCATTGAGCCTAGCCCAAATACCGAGATCGTTTGTTTTGACATGGTTTTTTTCCTTGTGAAGCAAGACGTTGCGGCCAGTTGATGGCAGCTTGAAACAACAATAGCACAGACATAATGCTGTGCTATTGAAAACATTTTTAACGCCATTTGCCAACATTGCCGCATTTGAAAACAGCGGCCTCATGCTGGTACGAATTGGGGTTAATCTGTTACTCGGCGCCGACTTGTGCCCATTCTGGAACCCAAGTTGGATAGCTTGAACATGCGCCAAAGGCGAGACAGCTTGCCAAAAGAACAATCGTCACTGCTGTTTTCTTCATAATTAACCCCTAATAAAGATAAAATTTATATACCAATAGGGTCATAAAATGGGGGATAAAGTCAAGGCTTGAACGGCAAAGATAGGGTGATTTTTTGGGCTGGTAGTATTTATGGGTCGGCCTTAGTCGGTTTCAGTCTTGAACCGGCTAGGCTATTGCAAATCCCAATGGCTGTTTTGATTTTTGACCGAAATGTTTTGTTCAATGCCGCCATCACCCTGTCATCATGCCCTCTCACCCTGCACGCCGCGCAAGCCGCGCCGATGCCAACATTGTTATTAATTTGGTTTTGCCAGCGCGCCGACATAAAGCGACGCGCCTTTATAGGATTGGGACTCGACCGACATGTCGTTGAGCATCTTCGCCAAATCGTCAATCGCATTGGGAGTATGTTTCCAGCGTGAAACCGGTTCGATATGCGTTCGGATCGTAAACAGCACAAAGCCGGTTTGCGGCAATTTGCGCAAGGTCTGGCTTTCAAGGCGCAAACATAGCTGGTGATTATCAAGATCACCTGCTGCGGCCTGTCTTTGCGCGCGATGCGGGGTGAATAAATCGGCTCCAATCTGCAACGACCAATTCATGCGTGCACTGATCGGACCAATTGTCATGTTATTGAAAAACCGGTCAACCGGACCGGCCAGCCTTTCATCATAATGCGGAACGGGATCATGAATCGCGGCCAAGGGCTTGCCCATCTTTTCGGCCAAAACCCAATGTGCCGGAAAACAAAGCGACGCCGCCACAAGATGCCATTTTACCGCCGTCGCATCACCCGCCGCAGATTCGGGAACAGGTGCCAGCAACAATAAATCTTCGGGAACCAGCCGCGCCGCCCTATCCAACGGATGAAGGCCAGCATCTGCCGGTGCCATGCGATCATCATGCCTATAATCATCATGCGGGTGATCATTGTGATATGCTGCTAAATGCTGGCGAACCATTGCCAGAACTTCATCGCCAGCCGCATTTGTATTTGGCATTGCGGAAAACACATCTTGGTGATGTTTGGCCAGTAATTCTGTCTTTAGAGCAACCTGTTCAGCACGGGCAGCCTGATTGCCAAATAGATCATTTGACGGCAGCCATTCCGCCTCAGATCGCGCCCGTAAGCCGAGTTTAAGCTTGAAACCGAGCCTTTGCCATGGTGCGCGCTCATCGATCATCACGAACCCCATCTTGCGAGATCATTCGCATAATCATATGGCAAGGCAATGAAATGGCAAGGCCTGCCTATCGCATGATAATCAGATAAATGATAATCCGATATAAGCTGGAAAATGCCTAGATTCCCGGGATAAGCGGAACGCCGCTGCAGGCAGCAACCCCCGACATGAACGCAATCAGCAAAATTGCCCGAACCGCTTTATTTAGGATTTGCGTAAGTGTCGATTGGCGGCCCTGACGCGTGTGACGCGTTTCGCAAATGGCATTTGTTGCTGAAAACATGAAAAACCCCTGAAAACTGATCAAAATGAAACAGCACAATCATTATGCGCTGCCGCTAACTTTAGCGTCTGCCGAATGAATCACAAAGAACGGGGCTTGTGAATCCTTAAAATGATTTTTTTTGAGATTTTCCATAGAGACGGACAAAATGGCGATTCCGGGAGGACTCGAACCCCCAACCTGCTGATTAGAAGTCAGCTGCTCTATCCAGTTGAGCTACGGAACCATTTTGATGATGCGACAGGTTGTGCCGGTTTTTACCCGATTTGTCCAGATGCCTTTTGCCCATGACGCAAGGCTAACCCGATCCAAGGCTAACCCGATCTAAAGCCCCAACCTAAAGCCACTAGTCAAAGCCCCCCGAGGTGCGTATTTGCATAATGGTT
>JGI26088J50261_1001019_pt1 | contig 15731 bp, 15 predicted proteins | sample SaaInl1SG_22_DNA_FD_50261 | JGI IMG/M metagenome (IMG submission 50261)
ACATACAATGTAGACATAAACCTCTATAGTATGGATGGTTACTTACTCAGCAGCACCAAACCATACCTTACCCGTGAGCAAATCCTCGGGCGACAAATGAACCCCAAAGCGTATGTAAAACTCACCCAAGAAAAAGCCTCCCAACTGCTCATACAAGAAGAGCTGGAAGGGTCAGATTACTTGAGTGCTTACATTCCGCTATTTGATGGTAAGAATAATGTTTTGGGCTATGTGAATACGCCGTTTTTTGGCAGGAATGAGGAACTGAACAAGCAAATATCCAACCTCGTAGTAAACATACTCAATATCTATTTTTTACTCCTACTAGGTGGTGTGGTGCTTGCCTACATCATTTCCCGACAGATAAGTAAACCACTACTGCTCATCCGCGAAAAAATAGCCAAGACCGAACTCCGTGGTCAGAATGAGCTCATCACCTACNCCAGAGATGACGAGATAGGCCAGCTCATAAAACAGTATAACAAAATGGTGCTAGAGCTAGAGGAAAGTGCCAACCAAATGGCCGAAACCGAGCGAGAAGGTGCGTGGCGTGAAATGGCCAAGCAAGTAGCCCACGAGATTAAAAATCCGCTAACGCCTATGAAGCTCAGCTTGCAACACTTGCAGCGTGCTTATAGTCAAGGACCAAGCGAAAAACTGGATATCCTCTTTGCAAAAACAAGCAAGCTTATCGTGGAGCAAATAGAAAGCCTGAGTGCGATGGCTAGTGAGTTTGGAAACTTTGCTAAAATGCCCGAAGACAAATTTGAGCAGTTTGACATTGCAGCAACATTGCGTGGAACGGTGGACCTTTTTAAACGTTCTGAAAACGCAGATATAGTAGCTGAAATAGAAGAACATGCTAGTGTACACGCCGACCCGGAACAAATGCGTAGGGTGTTTAACAACTTGATAAAGAATGCCATACAGGCTATTCCTGAGAATCAAGAAGGAAACATACACGTATCACTCAAAACGACGGACCAACAGGTGCTGATAGCCGTAAGAGACAATGGCAAAGGAATTCCTAAGGAAAATTACACCAAGGTGTTTGTGCCTAATTTCAGCACCAAAAACTCTGGTATGGGCCTCGGATTGGCCATATGCCGCAAGATTGTGGAACAAGCAAAAGGAACGATACGTTTTGAAAGTAAAGTAAACCGAGGTACTACATTTTTTGTTACACTACCAGTAGATGAGACGGCATAATATCATACTCCTACTTGCCTTATGGACCGCGAGTTCGTGTACCCAGCCCAATCAGGCATTTACGAAACTCATCCAAGAAAGTCCATATACCGTGGTGATGTTTATCGCTCCTGATTGCCCAATGTGTAAAACGCTAAGTACTCCTTATTCTGAATTGGCAGAAGCATATCCCGAAATACAGTTTATTGCCGTACTGAGCGGCAAGCATTACGAGGCTATGGAGCTCAATATGTTTGCTACCAGCACCAAACTAAAAGCCTGTATATTCAGAGATTATGACTATGAAGTAGCACATCAGCTCGGGGCTTCGGTGACTCCTGAGTTTTTTGTCACAGATCGTGATGCTAACGTCTTATATCAAGGAATGATGGACGATCGGCTCTTGGAATTGGGCAACTACAAACAAACGTGGGATAAGCATTATCTCAAAAATGCTCTGGACGCCATCCTTCGACGGGAAACACCCTCTCCAGCCAAAACGGATGCCGTCGGCTGCATATTGGAGTATTGATAATTGACACAACAGTTCTATATCATCGTAAAAAAAATCTTTTTTGAGACCTATTAATAATCGGGTTACAGAGCAAGGATATTACCTTTGCCCTCGTGATAGAAACAGACATCATCATTATTGGAGCAGGACCTACTGGGCTCTTCGCTATTTTTGAGGCAGGACTACTCAAACTAAAATGCCACCTAATTGACTACCTACCCCAACCCGGAGGACAATTGGCAGAGATTTATCCCAAGAAACCGATTTACGATATACCTGGATTCCCGAGTGTNTTGGCAGGCGAATTGGTAGACAATCTAATGGAGCAAGCAGCTCCGTTCCATCCAGGATTTACCCTTGGAGAACGAGCAGAAAGCATAGAAAAAACCGACGACGGACAGTTTATCGTAACCACCAATAGAGGTACGGCTCATAAAGCACCCAATATTATGATTGCGGGTGGTTTGGGGTGTTTTGCACCTCGCAAACCGCAACTGGAAAATCTCGAAAAATTTGAGGACCACGGTGTAGACTATATCATCAAAGACCCCGAGAAGTTTAGAGACAAAAGAGTAGTTATAGCAGGTGGAGGAGATAGTGCCTTGGACTGGACCAATTTCTTGGCCGACGTAGCCAGTGAAGTTACTCTCGTACACCGACGNAAGGCTTTCAGAGGAGCTTTAGACTCCGTAGAAAAGGTAGAAAAATTAGACAAAGCAGGCACGATAAATCTCATTACAGAATCACAAATTTCGGCTCTGGACGGCGATGACGAGCTACGTAAAGTAACCGTAACCGAAAATAGTGGAACCGTACACGAGATAGATACCGATTACTTCATTCCACTCTTTGGGCTTAGCCCAAAACTAGGCCCTATAAAAGAATGGGGACTAGACCTTGGCAAAGAAGCTATTTTGGTAGATACNAAAGATTACCAAACCAACGTACCAGGTATATTTGCCATAGGCGATATCAATCAGTATGAAGGTAAATTGAAATTAATCTTATGCGGTTTTCACGAAGCAACTCTTGCCGTACAGAGTTGCTACAAACGCATCTTCCCCGATAAGAAACTTGTATTAAAATATACAACNGTAATGGGTGCTCCAGGGAGCTAATTTGTCTATTCTTCGATATAATTTTGTCCATCTCTCGATACATTCCGCTATCACGGGATACTCGAGAAGACAAAATCACTCAGGATGACAAATGAAGATTTAGTTTAAGACTAAGTTTAAATCTAATCGCTTTCCGTGATTAAATTTGTAGCCTCTAGCAGGTAATTTTTGTTCCGTTATCTTGCTTTTCAATAATTGAATGAGTTTAAGGTTATTCTTCGTTATTAGCTCAAAGCTATTCACACGACTACTTGTTTTATATACGATCGAAATACTTTTATCAAAGGATTTACNTGATATAAGGTGGGTGAATGGAATTCTTTNTAGCTGGTCTTGTTCTTTTAAAATATGAGCGATTAAAGGGTGAGCAGTGATCCAAAATTCATCCTCTGTTACTCGAATTCTTAATATCTTACGTGCCTGGCAATGCCTCCAGCTCGAGCCATTTGTGCAAAACCCAGAAACGCTATTTTCTGAATACTCAAACTGAACCCCCTTCTCATTAGGGATTAGTCTTAATGCCTTCTTTCCTTTATAGATCTTAAAACTTAGTAAAGCTATAAGAGCAACAGCCCATAAGAGTAAAAAAATATGTTCGGGATTCATCAGCTAAGGATATTGGCAAGTAGAATTCTGCGATATAATGATACTCATTTTTTATACCATTCAATTCATCCTTCTAATCACAGAACAAACCATTGAAGCACTATTAATATCTTATAATTAAGCCATAACTTTGACCAAATTCCTAACCTTTAACTTAGACCTAAACTTAAAATGAAGCTATACCACAATAACCGCTGTTCCAAGAGCAGACAATGCCTGGCTTTGATGCCGAAAGAGGGCGTTGAAATTATAGATTACATCAAAAACCCCTTGACCAAGGATGAGCTAAGTGCTCTGATAAGAAAGTTGGGCATCACCCCTATAGAGCTTGTGCGAAAAGGAGAAGCCATCTGGAAAGAAAACTACAAAGGTAAAGACCTCACGGATGCAGAAATCATAGATGCTATGGTAGCAAATCCTAAGTTGATAGAGAGACCAATCGTAGAGACCGACAACAAGGCCCTGGTTTGTAGACCGCCGGAGTTGGTGCTGGAGATGATGAAGTAAGTTTAAATTTAAGTCAAAGCTTAAAAATGTCAACTTTAAATAAAATGACTATTGATCTCAAAGAGTTCATCATCACAGGTCATATTAATGGAATAAAACCAGGTATTTCAAAAGACAAATTCTTATTTCAACATCCTCAACCTGATGCTTTTAATTCAGATCCTGAAGATTTTTTAACTAATGATGTCACCATGAGTCCAAATATTTGGACTTATGGTGACATCGAATTTCATTTAAACAAAGAAGGAATACTTTTTATGATTTGGTGCGACCACATTGGGGACTTTTATGGCAAACTGAAAGGTGGGCAATCCATAGATTTACATCGATGGTTTTTAGAAGAGAATACAACCATTGGCTGCATCAAATTAATCGAGATTTTAAATCACGAAAATTTAGACTTCAGTCGTTCTGATAATTTAATGAAGACTTTATGACTAATAAACAAATCAACTAGTTATTTAATCTACCAATTAACTAAACCTACCCCTCCTTCTTAATCTCCACCTGATGCGGATAAGGAATCTCGATATTGTAGTCGTCTAGGGCCTTTTTGATAGCTTCGTTTCCTTGAAAATAAACATCCCAATAGTGTACCGACTTAGCAAATGGACGCACCGCAAGATCTACCGAACTATCGCCAAAACCAAGAATTCCTACAAATGGCTCAGGTGAGTCTAACACATTAGGCACTGCCATAAGTGCTTCTTTGATTACTTTTTTTGCCTGCTCCACATCCTCATCATAGCCTATTCCTACCGTAAGGTCTACGCGTCTGTTATTTTCTCTGGTAAAGTTAATCACCTTATTATTAGCCACTTGACCATTGGGCAATATCGCCGTATTATCATCTGTTGTAGTGATTAGTGTATTGAGCACAGTAATACTTTGCACTACTCCTGTTATGCCGTCACTCTCTATAAGGTCACCCACCTTAAATGGTTTGAACAACAAGATAAGAACTCCTCCAGCAAAATTGGAAAGACTTCCTTGCAAAGCCAAGCCAACAGCTAATGAGGCAGCACCTAATACGGCAACAAAGCTTGTGGTAGCTATACCCACCATAGAAGCTGCACTTATGATGAGTAGAATTTTGAGCAACGCATTCACCATACTACACAGAAATGGAACAAGGGATACTTCCACCTCCCTTTTAATGAGCATCTTTTTAAAACCCTTATTAATTTTACCAATAAGCCACCACCCAATGATAAGTAAGGCTAAAGCGGCAGCCACTTTGGGTAAAAACTCTGCTAATATTTCCTTGATGTAAGTAATAAAATTTCGTAGTTGTGTTTCGTTCATATCGTACCGCAAGGTTAACAAATAATGAAGAAAAAAGGCTGAAGTAATCGTAAGAATACAAATACAAAATTATCTTCGCCATTGCTTTTATCATGAAGATATCATACAACTGGCTAAAACAATTTATAAACCTCGATCTTCCGCTAAAGGAAATATGTGAAAAGCTCACTATGAGCGGATTGGAGGTAGAACATATCATCAAAACCGAATCTATAAAAGGTGGCTTGGCCAACCTAGTAGTAGGCGAAGTACTGACCAAAGAAAAACACCCTGATGCCGACAAACTGAATCTCACAACAGTGAGCATAGGAAATGGCACAACACTGCCTATCGTATGCGGAGCTCCTAACGTAGCCGCAGGACAAAAGGTAGTCGTAGCTCCCGTAGGTACAACCATTCACACGGCTGCCGATAGTTTTGAAATAAAAAAAGCCAAAATACGTGGCCAGGTATCAGAGGGCATGATATGTGGTGCGGATGAGATAGGACTAGGCTCAGATACCACAGGGATAATGGTACTAGATGCTGCATCACAACCAGGCACCCCCCTTACTGAACTGTACGACGTAGAAATCGACCACCAAATAGAAATTGCCATTATCCCCAACAGAGGAGATGCCATATCACATTTGGGCGTAGCTCGTGAGCTACAAGCCCTCACAGGAAATAAGTATAAAAAACCGGCAATAGAAAGCATAGACGCTCGCGGTCAGATGCGAGTGGATGTGGCAATAGGAAGCCCAGCTGCTTGCCCTCGCTATAGTGGTATCACCATCACAGGAGTAGAGGTAAAAGAATCACCCCTTTGGCTACAAAAACGCCTTAAGTCTATAGACCTCAAGCCCATTAACAATGTGGTAGACATTACCAATTTCATCCAACATGAGATAGGTCAACCGCTCCACGCTTTTGATTACGATAAAATTACGGGTAAAAAAATCATTGCTCGCTATGCAACCGAAGGTGAAAAACTCACTACACTAGATGAAGTAGAGCGAGAGCTGAACGAGAATCACCTCATCATTTCAGATGAGAAAAAACCGGTAGCTTTAGCAGGTGTATTGGGCGGATTACACTCCGGCGTAACGACTGATACGGTTAATATTTTCATAGAAAGTGCTTATTTTAACCCAGCTGCAGTGCGTAAAACCGCCAAAAGCTTTGGGCTTAACACTGACTCGAGTTATCGCTTTGAACGAGGTGTAGACCCCGAGATGGTCAATTTTGCTCTCATACGTGCGGTAAACCTTGTTCTAAAAGAAGCAGGAGGAGAAATAGCCTCTGAGGTTGTAGACATCTACCCCGAGGCCATAGAGCCACTACAAATAGAAATAAAGCTAGACGAGTTCAACAAATTTATAGGTCACGAGATACCAGAGGAACGTGCTGTTGAAATTCTGCAAAGTTTAGAAATCAAAATATCACGCAACAACGATGGCAACCTCTTTTTGGAAGTGCCACGCTACCGTCCAGATGTAGAGCGACCTGTCGATGTGTATGAAGAAATTCTGCGAGTATATGGATTCAATAATATCCCAATTCCAGAGAAGGTAAACTATCAACCCTCGGTAATGGACAATAACGCTCCTAACAAAGTAAAGGCTAAAATTAGCAACTACTTAGCCAATATTGGGTTCAATGAGATAATGAACAACTCATTGATAGCTAGCAAATTATATTCAGAAGAAGACTTAGTACGAGCGGTATATATGCTCAATCCACTGAGCAATGATATGAATGTATTGCGAATGGATTTGGTAAACTCGGCCTTATCATCCGTAGCCTATAATGTAAATCGGAAGAATGCCGATTTAAAATTCTTTGAGTTCGGCAAGGTATATTTCAAACAAGAGAAAGACTACATCGAGCGAGAGATGCTTCAACTCACCTTCACCGGAAATCGCCATCCAGAGCATTGGAGTGTGAAGGCTCAAACAGCAACCAGCGACGAGCTCAAAGCAGTGGCCGCTAATATTTTACAACGATTAAATATTCCAGCCAAGCATTTGGACAAGGTGCTTACCTCGCATCACATCACCAAAAAACAAATGAAGGCTCACAGCCTAAAACAAGATGTGATTACCATTAGCCTCGACTGGGATGCGTGTNTGAAACTGGCCAATCCAGGTATTACGCTAAAGCCTATACCTGTTTTCCCTATCGTACGACGTGATTTGTCACTCGTACTAGATAAGTCTGTCACCTACAAAGAAGTTCAGAAAATTGCCAACCAAACCTTGCAACAAACGCTTACACGCACATTACTATTTGATGTATACGAGGGCAAGCCGCTGGCAGATAATCAGAAATCATTTGCCATAGGCTTTTTCCTATACAATCCAAAAAAGACCATGGAAGACACGGAGATAGAAAATCTTATGAGTAAGCTGATTGCCAACTTTGAAAAAAATCTAAACGCCACGATCCGAAAATAATGGAAGTTTTTGCTCGGCTCGAACATATAGCATACCGCATATCGCAACTAAAGCAGAAAAATACTGCCTTGCAAAATCAGAACGCCGAGCTAGATGCAGAAAACCAACGACTACAGAATCAACTAAATAAGACAACAGAAGAACTGCATAGTTTAGAAGAAACAAATAAAATTGCTAAACTTGCACAGAGTACCTTGTCAAGTTCAGATAATAGTGCGTTCAAAAAAGAAATTGACCACCTTATCAAAGAGATAGACAAGTGTCTCAAATTAATAAAACAAGAATAATGATAGACTAAACGGACGCGAATGTCTGAAAAAGAAATATCCATAAAAGTTAATATCTGCGATAGGTTTTATCCGCTTAGAATAAGCACCTCTGAAGAAGAGAGTGTGCGTAAGGCGGCCAAAAAAATAACGGAACGAGCCAAGTACTACATCGATAATTTTTCGGTACAGGACAAGCAAGACGCTCTAGCCATGGCAGCGTTGGAATTTGCTTCTGAAAGTAAGGAAGCCCCTTCCAAGCACACCGATGCAGATAACATAAATACCAAACTGAAAGAACTAGAGCAACTGCTCGACATTTAATTTTAGCATACCGTATACCTAGGATTCATCTTTTTCACATACCGTCTTTTTCTTACTATCCCGTATAGATACCAATAAAAATGAAAAAGAACACATGTTAGAAATAATAATAGCAATAGTAGCTCTCGCCGCAGGTGGCGGAGTAGCCTGGGTCATCGCATCCAAAAATAATAGTACCAAAGCCGCAGAGATAGAAGCTAAGGCCGAATCTATACTAGCCAAAGCACAGTCCAGAGCAGAGTCTATAAAATCTAAGGCAGACTCGTACAAAAGAGAACGCGAGCTAGAAGCCAAGGAGAAATTTCACAAGCTCAAAAACGAGCATCGTGAAACTACCCGTGAAAAAGAGAAAGAACTTGACAATCGATTTAATGACGTAAAGCGTAAGGAGCAAAGTCTGGATGCTAAGATAGCTTACAACAAAGAGAAAGAGCAAGAGCTGGATGCGGTAAAGAAAAATCTGAAAAATCAGGTAGAGATCGTAAAGCAAAAGCAAGAAGAACTCAAAGACCAGATAAGTGCTCAAATAACTCAACTAGAGAAAATAGCAGGACTGAGCAAAGAAGATGCTAAAGCACAAATGATAGAGGCCGTAGCCAAAGATGCTCACACCGAAGCTCTAGCACAGCAAAAACTCATTATAGAAGAGGCCAAGCTTACTGCAAGCAAAGATGCAAAACGTATGATCCTACAGACTATACAACGCACCGCTGCGGAGCAAGCCATCGAAAATTCGGTGACGGTTTTTAATATAGACAATGACGATATCAAGGGACGTATAATCGGTAGAGAAGGACGTAACATACGTGCACTAGAAGCCGCTACAGGAATCGAGATTATCGTAGATGACACCCCGGAGGCCATCATCCTTTCTGGTTTTGACCCAGTGCGTAGAGAAATAGCACGTCTATCCCTTCACCGCCTCGTGGCCGATGGTAGAATACACCCAGCACGTATAGAGGAGGTAGTAGCCAAAACTAAAAAAGACGTAGACCAAGAAATCATCGAGTACGGAGAAAAAACCGTGATAGACCTCGGCGTGAATGGACTGCATCCTGAGCTTATCCGTATGGTAGGTCGTATGCGTTTCCGTTCATCGTACGGACAGAATCTGCTGAAGCACAGTAGAGAAGTAGCCAATCTTTGTGCTACGATGGCAGCTGAGTTTGGCCTAGATGCTAAGCGAGCTAAAAGAGCCGGATTACTGCACGATATAGGTAAGGTACCCGATACCGATAGCGAAATGCCACACGCACTATTGGGTATGAAGTTATGTGAAAAATTTGGGGAACATCCAGAGGTATGCAACGCCGTAGGAGCTCACCACGACGAGATAGAGATGACTAATCTCCTTTCGCCTATCGTACAGGCCTGCGATGCCATAAGCGGCTCAAGACCGGGTGCTCGTAGAGAGGATAGCGAAAACTACATCAAACGTTTACAAGACTTAGAAAAACTAGCACTTAGTTTTGAAGGAGTAGAAAAATCATTCGCCATACAAGCGGGTAGAGAGCTGCGTGTGATCGTAGATAGTGATAAGCTGAAGACAAGCAAGCAGACCTATTGTCATTTGATATCTCACAGAAGATAATGAAGGAAATGATATACCCTGGTCAAATAAAAGTAACGGTGATACGCGAGCGTAGAGCGGTGAATTATGCGAAGTAAATCCGCGAAGCGGATTTAGCTTTAAGATGTAAATTAAAGGCGGCTTTGCCCAAAGGTGATAAAATGTAATGAAATATTCTAGTACATTTTATCACCTTTGTTATTATGAGAAATTTTAGAGAATTAAAAGTCTACCAAAAAGCACTCGATCTAGCAGAGGATGTCTACCGATTCAAAGACCAATTACCAAAACTGAAGAGTTTGGGTTAAAAGACCAATTCAGACGGTCGGTTACGTCTATCTCCATTAACATTTCAGAGGGTGCGGCAAAATCTACAAATAAGCACTTCAAAACATACTTGGAGCATTCACTAGGTTCATCTTACGAAGTAGAAACACTTATGAATTTGAGTAAACGACTTTTTCAATTAGAAAACAAGCAAATAGTCATGGCTAATATTGAAATCCAAAAAATGCTCGTTGCTCTGATCCGATCCTTAAAACTTTAAGCCTTTGGCCTTTACCTTTTGACTTATAAATGAAGTTGCGAGAGCGGCTCCATTTTCTTTGGGATGAACTATTTCCATAAAACCATATCTTTGGAGGGCAAACAGCATGCTCCAGACGCGGCAGGTTGTGTAACTAAAACACCTATTGCTTATATAGTGAATATATACGCATGTTTTGTGTGCCGTTGCGTTTATACTAATGTTGGTGATAACCAAAAGAAAGAAAAAAGAGCAGCGGAAAAATCAAATACAATAGAAATACCCAGCCAAGTTCTGCTAGCGATTTTATACTTTTGAGAAGGTGAACCATCGACATTGATTTTATTTTTTAAACATTAACACAAAAAAACAAAACAATGAAAAAAACAATTTTAACAAAAATGGTAATGCTAGCAGGTCTAGTTATTGCTTTTATGTCATGTAACGACATTGAACAGGCTAATCCAACTGAAGCTAGGAAATGGAAAATCCCATCTAATTTTGTAGATGAATATGCTTTAGCGTTTAGAGCTAGTCAAAGTTCTGAAACCAAAAATAAAAGTGAGGGCAACACAAGTTATACTATTTGCGAGATAGACTCCTTTGTAGATAAAAATGATCTCACAGCAATGTACATTGTCAATTTTTGCAATGATAACGGTTGGGTTATCGTAAGTGCGGATTATCGTATGGAGCCTATTATGGCATATAATGAGGAAGGTAGTTTTGGTAAGGGTATTATACCTGCAGGTCTAGCTATATGGATAGAAGGAAGCGTTCAGCTAATCGAAGAAATCAGACTTCACAACATGAGACATCCTAATGCCGATTTGGCTTGGGATATCTCTTTAGAAGATTACGACATAGAAGATTTTCCTTCACGACCAGATATTGGAATTAATGGAGGAAAAGGACCTGCAGACATAGACCCATGTTACGGAGTTAAAAACAAACAATACATCAAAGGAGCATTATTAAATACTACTTGGGGCCAAGGGTGCACTTATAATTCCGATTCTAATATTCCCGATTGCACTTCTGGCGGAGCATGTGATAAAGTATGGACTGGTTGTGTTGCTACAGCTACGGGACAAATAATGCAATATTGGAGTGAACCGCAGACGTCATTTGATTTTTCTATCATGTCCTNAAACAATGGTAACGCAGAAGTATCAAAATTAATGGCAGATATAGGTGATGAGGTAAACATGAATTACGACTGTGCAGGTTCTGGAGCTCAGAGTGCAGATGCTAGACAGTGCTTAGACAATGTATACGGGTATAATGACCCAGAATACGATCCGTACAGTTACGCTACAGTAGTAGGTGATGTCTTGAATGACAGACCTGTATATATAACAGGATGTCATACTCAGACTCCTCGAAGCTGGTGGTTTGTAGACTGGATAGTAAACGAAGACTGCCATGCGTGGGTATGTGATGGATATATGTATGATTACAAACAATGCCCTAATAAACCTAAACAAAAATGGGGGCATAAACTCCACATGAATTGGGGTTGGCACGAGGTAAATCCAAATACCTTGGAGCCAGAAACGTGGTGGAATGACTTTAACGGATGGTATAGATACGATGACTGGAATCCTAGTGATGCAAATCAAGCTTCTAATTGGAACTTTCAATTCGCTAATCAAATGATTCATGACATCAAAAGATGAAGTGGCTCTCAATTATACTCATAGCATTATGTTGTCTTGGATGCAGTGATGATGATAATAAGTCTTGGATATTACCACCAAATGGCGTCTTAAATATTGGATTCTCAGACACTTTAGTTTTCAATTCTAAATACCCGTTAGAGCAATTAAACAAATCGCCTAGCGTTTCCGAGGAGTCATTAGTTTATTATAAAAAAGATGGTAATAAGATTTATATCCCAAGTGGGGTTTTTAAAACTGGCGGAATTAACATTCCATTTGAACATCCTTACTACAGTTTAAGTATATCAAACAGCATAAATATGTTGAGTGCAAACAATGGCATTAAATCATTCTATATAGACTGGCCAAACGCACAAACAGACACTCTGCTGGCAGATTATCGTTCTGACCCAAAAGGTCCGAATAATTGTACGTGTTCTGAGCCTTTAGTAGAGCTTACCTTAAATGGTAAGACATTTATCGAAAAAACAGACTACAGTATAAATGGTGTTTACGTCTTTGAATAAGAAAGGCTAATCACCAACACATGTGTATAACGTAATGCCGCTTTTGTACATGCTATAAAGGCGGCACTTACGCATACACTCACGTTAGCTGTAACCAAAAAATACGAACAATGAAATTCATATTTAGAAATATCACATTATTCCTTTTAGTTTCATTAGTTATTTCTTGTAACGGACAAGTAAAAAAAGAAAAACTATCACACAAGGTTGAGAAAGTTTCAGAAGTAAACAAAATTCCTGTTCCCGTAAATGGATTTTCAACCGGATATGTTGACAAAGACGGAACAATATGGTTTTGTAGTAATGGTGGTGGTATATATCATTATGATGGAAATACATTTAAACATTTTACTGAGAAAAACGTCTTGAGTAGTAATCAAGTCTATTCAATTGCTTCCGACCATAAAAATAATTTATGGTTCGGAACTCAAAACGGTTTAACCAAATACAACAGAAATAAGTTTGAAGATATCCCTCTTCCTTATCAAGATACTACAAGTGGCTGGACTGAAAAGGTTTATCCTACTCTAAGCCCCAATGCTGCACATTCTTTNGCAACCGATAATAACAATAATCTATGGATTGGAACTGCCGGTGGTGGTGTTTATAAATATGATGGAAAAAGTTTCAAATCCTATTTAACAGAAATAGGCAGAAAACAAGAAGATAGTTTATATCACAATTGGATTCCATTTATAAGAAAGGACAACAAAGGAAATATGTGGTTTGCTTCAATGACTCACGGAGGAGTCAATCAATTCGATGGTGAAAAGTTTACTCAATTTTCAATTAAAGATGGATTAAGTGACAGCCAAGTGAGAACCGTTTACTCTGACCAATCTGGAAACATATGGATGGGCTTCAATGGAAATAGAAATAGTGGATTAACCGTATATGATGGCAAGTCATTTAAAACTTATTCAGAAGCAGATGGTCTTTGTAATAAGAGAGTAAGAGCCATTTACGAAGACAAAAATGGTAATCTTTGGCTTGGAGCACAATTTGGGAATTTATGCGTTTTTAATGGCGAAAAGTTTTCAGAGTTTAACTATAACGAACAAACTTTTTCTGATGTGTTTTTTATAGTAGGTGATTTAAAAGACAACATTTGGTTTGGAGGAAAACACGGAATATGGAAATTTGATGGACAGATAATAACTCAAATAACAACGAACGAATAAAAGGCTACAGCTAACAATGTGTATAAGTAATAGCGGTTTAAGTGATAAAACGAAAGTATAAATATAAATCAAAGGTCAGTGCTAAACCGAAAGGTTTGTGAGTAGAAATCCGCTACTACTCATACACGAGACCGTTAGCGGCAATTTGAGAAAAACGAAAAAAAATATGAACATTAAACAATTAGCATTCGGACTTTTGACGATTGGACTGATAAGCTGCAATTCGACACCGAAAGAAAAGAACACTGATACAACAGAAACCTATCCTGACATTAAAATTGTAGGTGCAATGAAAAACGTGATGTGGAAAGGCGAATTGGGCAGTAGTATTGACCTTGACACTATTTCGGATAAAAATGGACTTTATGGGCTTGGACCTGTGAGCTATTTAACAGGTGAATTGTTGATTAATAACGGGAAAAGCTACGTGTCAAAAGTAACTTCCGACTCGACAATGACCATCGAAAAAACATTTGAAACATCAGCACCGTTTTTGGTTTATGGAAACATAACTGAGTGGGATGTAATTGAATTGCCATCTGACCTCAAAACAACTCAGGATTTGGAGAAATTCGTTGACGACAAAACAACTGAATTTAAAAGACCTTTCGCCTTTAAATTAATCGGACAAGTTTCAAGTGCAATCATTCATATTCAGAATTTGCCCGAAGGAACAAAAGTATCATCGCCAGATGAAGCACATCAAGGACAAACAAATTACAATATCGCAAACGAAGACGTTGAAATAATAGGATTTTTCTCAACTGAACACAAAGGAGTTTTTACACATCACGACTCATTTTTACATATGCACCTGATAACAAAAGACGAAAGTAAAATGGGTCATTTAGACGAACTGAAAATCAATGAAATGAAATTATATCTGCCGAAAAAATAAAAAAATACCGAGAATCGAGTAAACCGCCCCGCTAATTAAAGCAGGGAGGGCGTTCTCCTACGTTGAACTCATCTTTATCATTTTGGCTTTTAACTTATAAATGAAGTTGCTAGAGCGGCTCCATATATTTGTGAGGAAGCCTACACACTCTGCACCTCCCATTAGAGCTTAATGTCTCCCCTTCACCTATCTTTGCAGCAATGCCACAAAATCAAAAGTCGACCACGAGCCCCAGCAGTACCAAAAGTAAGCTGCACCCTCGCAATAGAAACAAGAATAAGTACGACTTTAAGAAGCTCATTGCAGAGAATCCTGCACTCAAAAATTACGTAGCTAAGAATAAGTATGGCGTGGAGACCATCGATTTTTTCAATGCTGATGCCGTAAAATTACTCAACCAGGCTTTACTCAAAAAAGACTACGGCATAGACCACTGGGATATTCCACAAGATTTTCTTTGTCCGCCTATACCTGGTAGGGCCGACTATATACATCACATAGCCGACTTACTAAGCAGCGACAATGATGAGCGTATCCCACGCGGACCTCGCGTAAAGGCTCTGGACATAGGTACAGGTGCTAACTGCATATACCCGATAATCGGTTGCGTGGAATACGATTGGGATTTTGTGGCTGCGGATATCAATCCTAAAAGTATACAGATAGCCACGGCGATTACCAAGGCGAATAAACTGGCTATAGAGGTTCGCCAGCAGCCGAATCCATCTAATATTTTCAAGGGCATTATAAACGATGGTGAGCATTTTGACATCACGGTATGCAATCCGCCATTTCACGCTAGTGCAGAAGAAGCTGTAAAAGCCAATATGCGTAAGGTAAAAAACCTCACCAAAGGCAAAGCCACAGATAGTAAAGGCAATAAACCAAAGGTGGCCGTCAGTTTTGGCGGGCAAAATACGGAGCTGTGGTGCGTAGGTGGCGAGATACGCTTTGTACGTGATATGATAAAGGAGAGTGCTCTGTATAAGAAAAATGTATTGTGGTACAGTACGCTAGTAAGTAAAGAAGGCAACCTGAAAGACATCTACGAATCGCTACGCAACGTAAAGGCACAGCAAGTAAAAACCATAGATATGGGCCAAGG
>JGI26088J50261_1001021_pt1 | contig 15719 bp, 17 predicted proteins | sample SaaInl1SG_22_DNA_FD_50261 | JGI IMG/M metagenome (IMG submission 50261)
AAACTCATCGAGATACGGACGTACCGCCTTACGAGTAGGCGCGTCTGGCGAACCGAGGTTCACGAGTAAAATTCCTTTTTTCACAGACAATGGTGTTTAGCAGGCCAAAAATACAACCTATCGGCTAGAATCGCCGAGGTACTTCTTGGGAGTTACCCCAAATTTCTTCTTAAATGCGGCAATGAAATGACTCGAAGTACTATACCCCACCTTGGCCGCTACCTCACCGACTGAGTACGATTTACTGAGTAATAATTTTCGAGCAAAGTCTAGTTTATAGTCGAGCAGAAATCCGAAAACTGAATCACCATATACCTGCTTAAAGCCTTCTTTCAAACGGCCCACTGGCAAATCAATCTCCTCGGCAAGACCCTCTAAGGTTGGAGGCTCATTCATTTGAGCAATCAGTAAATCCTTAGCCTTTCTAATCTTTCTAATATTTTCATCATCAGCTAAGTACGGGCAACGCTCAAGATCAGCCTCTTCAGTACGATTAAAATAGAGCGCTAATATTTCTTGAACCTTTGCCTTAAAATAAAGAGTTTTAACAGAAGGATGTAGACCAAACTGCATCAACTGGTTGAGCGTAATCGATAATGCAGGGCGAATCTCGTCTTGACTGTAGTATTTCTTATCGTGTGAGGCTCCTTCGAAAAACGGAATCAGAGATGCCTCATTCGAAAACCAGCTATGCAACTGTTCAATAGTAACAAGCAGTGAAAGCACCCATCCGCCAGGGTCAAGAACCAAGTGAATCGGAAGATCTTTTTGGGTGTTAAATAAGAGTAATACTTGGTCCTCTGTGCCATCTAATTGATAAGACCCTTGGTTATATAAAAAGTGTGCCTGTTCTCTGAGCACGAAGTGCATCTGGATGTATTCCTTTGTAACCGGTTCTTCAAATGTGATAGTAGCTTTGCCTTCATTGTAAAAACGTAGTACCCTGCATGATTCACTGATTACTGTTAATTCCTTTTTCATTTAGCGTTGTTTTCTAGCTTATCAAAAGTAATTCATTCCTTAAAAACTTAATTTAAAAACAATCTAAATAACAAAATATTCGACATAACTTCTTAATATGCAATATTTTAAAATACACAACTCTAAAAGATCAGCCTTAAAAGATAAGAAAACCTTACACCAAACTGCTAGCGTTATTTTAAGGAATAAGTAGGTTTTAAATTTGCAATGCAAAAGTTTTGGCACAACCCCATGCTTGATTCCTTCTTCGCCGTAGGCGTTAGTTACATAAAATCAGATGCAGAGACCCGAGGTAAATTTAGCCTCGATGGGGCGGCNGGTGAGTCATTATCTCGAAAAGCCAAAGACTTAGGTATTGAAACCCTTCTCACCATTTCTACCTGTAATCGAACTGAACTCTACGGTTCTACCGAAGACTCTGAAATGCTAATCAGCCTGCTTTGTGAATTCACCAAAGGAAATCGAGAATTATTCGAATCTCAAGGATATGTGAAGGAAAACACAGAGGCAGTAGAACACTTGTTTCGGGTAGGCACAGGACTAGACAGTCAAATTCTAGGTGATTTTGAAATCATTTCGCAAGTTAAACAAGGATTTAGGCGAGCCAAGAAACTGGAGCTTAGTAATCCATTTCTAGAGCGACTTGTTAATTCGGTTATTCAGGCTTCAAAGCGAATAAAGACAGAAACTGAAATTTCTTCTGGGGCCACTTCAGTTTCCTTTGCCTCAGTACGTTACCTTCTTGAAAAAGTGGAAGCGATTAGCGAGAAACACATCGTACTGTTTGGCACAGGTAAAATTGGAAGAAACACTTGCGAAAATTTAGTTAAGCATACCCAAAATGAGCACATTACGCTCATTAACCGAACTCTAGAAAAAGCTGAGCGTATTGCAACGAAACTCAATCTAAGAGTTCGTCCCTACTCAGAGCTTCAAACAGAAATTAGACAAGCAGATATCCTCGTAGTGGCTACAGGGGCATCTAAACCAACGATTACCCCTGCGTTAATTATCAATAAAAAACCACTGATTATTCTCGATTTATCGGTTCCCAAAAATGTTAGTGAAGAGGTTAATGACTTAAATCAAGTTGAGGTTATCGATATTGATCAATTATCAAAAATCACTGACGACACCCTTGAAAAAAGAAAAGAATTCTTGCCAATGGCTGAATCGATTTACAAAGAGATTCTGTTAGAATTCATGACTTGGGTAGACAACCGAAAGTTTGCCAACACCTTGGCTGCATTGAAAGAAAAACTAAGTCAATTCAAAGCCGAAGAAATCGATTTTCAGTCGAAGAAAAATAAAAGCGTAGCCAAAAACTGTGACGCATTCGATGATTTCGGTGATCGATTAGTTCAAAAAATCACCAAACAATTCGCAAATTTTCTCAGAGAGACCGATAATGATCTTGAAGAGAAGATGAAACTGATAGAATCGGTATTCGAATTAGAAAAATCAAAGCGATGAAGAGGCCTATTCGAATTGGCACCAGGGATAGTGCACTAGCGCTTTGGCAAGCCAATAAAGTAGCCAAGCTACTTGAGAAGTATAACCAGTCAAACGTTTTACATCCGGTAAAATCAGAAGGGGATTTAAACCTAGTTCAACCTATTTATCAGATGGGAATTAGTGGTGTATTTACCCGAGGCCTTGATGCTGCACTTTTAAGAGAAGAAATCGACATCGCTGTTCATTCAATGAAAGATGTACCAACAGCGCTTGCTGAAGGCCTTGAAATTGTGGCAGTTCTCGAGAGAGGTGCTACAGAAGATGTTATTGTGAAAAGCCCGACTAGCGGTGAAACTTTAGTGGCTACGGGTAGCTTGAGGCGTAAAGCACAATGGCTTAGACGTAACCCGAATCATACCATTACAGGACTTCGAGGCAATGTTCAAACTCGACTGAATAAGGTAAATACTAACCCGTGGTTAGGTGGTATTTTCGCACTCGCAGGCCTCGAGCGTCTAGAAATTAAAGACCTAGAAATTGAGGTGTTAGATTGGATGTTACCTGCCCCAGCACAAGGAGCGGTAGTAGTTGTAGCAAAGTCAGGACGCACTGATCTTAAAGAAGTGCTAGCGCTAATCAATCATTCAAATACAGCCCTTGAAGCACAGTTAGAACGTGAATTTCTAAGACAATTAGAGGGCGGATGTAGTTCGCCTATTGGAGCAATCGCAAAGGTAAACGGCGAAGAGGTCGTATTTAAAGGAGGCCTATTCAGTTTGGACGGGTCTAAGGCAATCACCATAGAAAAACGCACCACTCGATCCAATGCTGTATCTGATATTACCTTGTGGGTAGATGAAGTTCTGAAATCAGGAGGTAAAGAAATACTAAGAGAATTGAAGGATGGCAAAGATTCTTAGCACTAAAAGTTTAAGTGAGGTTTCTTTCGAACGCTTCCTTGCAGCCGGACATCAAATCAGCCACTATGACATCATCAACGCTGAGCCGCTACCCTTTGCAGCCCCGAGATACGATCTCTATATATGCAGTAGTCAAAATGCAGTAAACGCACTTTCACATTACTGGAAAAATCAAGATCAAGAACATCTATTAAATACCAATTGGTATTGTGTGGGAAATAAAACTGCAGAGGCGTTGAAAAAACTTAATCTGAGAGTGGTTGAGATTGCACATTCTGCAAAAGAATTAATTGAAGAAAAGCTCTCTAGTTGTGAGCTCGAAGAAAAGCGAAAGCTATGGCTAACCGGAGTCAAAAAAACCATAGAAACCGAAACCTATATTCGCTCTAAAAAAGCAGATGCCATAGATGTTTATCTCACCATACCAAATCTGAAAAAGGTTTCTGAATCGTTTGATGTGATTCTTTTTTATAGCCCTAAGGGAATCGAATACTTTTTAAAAAGTAATTCAATTGATGATGGTGCTAAAGTCTATTGTATCGGAGACACCACGGCACAAAAAGCAGAAAGCCTAAACATACCAGTAACAGCAGTCGCGAAAACTCCTAGCGCTGAGCGATTAGTTCTCGACTGTATTTTAGATCTTAAAAAACAATAACTATGGGAGCAACTAGCCCTAACAACGATCTTTATCTTAAAGCCTTACGAGGAGAAAGTGTATCTCGGCCTCCTGTTTGGATGATGCGACAAGCGGGACGCTATCTTCCTGAATTCATGGAGCTCAAAGAGAAGTATGATTTCTTTACTCGTTGTCAAACGCCAGAACTAGCCTCTGAAATTACGGTTCAGCCACTTCGAAGATATGGGATGGATGCTGCTATTTTATTCAGCGATATTCTGGTCGTTCCTCAAGCAATGAACATCGATGTTGAAATGCGCCAGGGTGTTGGGCCTTTTTTACCTCATCCTATTCGTAAAGCTACTGACTTAGATCGCATCATCGTTCCAGATATCGAAGAAAGTTTAGGTTATGTTTTAGACGCGATTTCGCTAACCCTTGAGAAATTGGACAACAGCGTTCCTCTTATTGGATTTGCCGGTTCTCCTTGGACCATTCTTTGCTACTGTGTGCAAGGTCAAGGGAGCAAAAGTTTCGATGTTGCTAAAGGGTTATGTTTTTCGGATCCGAAAACTGCTCATGCCTTGCTTCAAAAAATTACCGATACGACCATCGCTTATCTAAAGGCCAAAGTAGCAGCAGGAGTTCACGCCGTTCAAGTATTCGACTCTTGGGGCGGAATGTTAAGCCCTGAGGATTACAAAGAATTTTCGATGCAGTACATGCAACAAATCGTAGATGCACTGAAAGACTTGGCCCCTGTAATTTTATTCGGAAAAGGCTGTTGGTTCGCCCTAGGCGAAATGGCTGATTCAGGTGCCTCTGCTTTAGGAGTTGACTGGACTTGTTCGGCAAGAAATGCCCGTTACCTCAGCAAGGGGAAAATTACACTTCAAGGAAACTACGACCCCTCCCGATTACTTTCTCCACCATCGAGAATCAAAGCCGATGTGTGGCAGATGATCGACGCCTTTGGAAAGGATCGCTATATCGTAAATCTAGGACATGGTATTCTACCTAACATCCCTATCGATCATGCAAAGGCGTTTATTGATGCTGTAAAAGAATACCCGGGATAATTTCAGTGTTATGACCTCTCAAAAAGATCGCTTTTACGAATATATACAAGGGCTGCAAGACCAAATTTGTAGTGCGCTAGAAATCGCTGACGGCCAAGTCAAATTTCAAGAAGACCTATGGGACAGAAAGGGCGGTGGAGGCGGAAGAACTCGTGTAATTGAAGATGGCGCTGTTTTCGAAAAAGGAGGTGTCAACATCTCAGCCGTTCACGGCGAGTTACCAGATTCAATGAAAGCCTACTTCAACGTAAAAGAAGGAAGTTTTTTTGCCTGCGGTATTTCACTAGTCATTCACCCAAAAAACCCAATGGTACCAACCGTTCATGCTAATTGGAGGTATTTCGAATTATACAAGGATGACGGAAGTCTAGCAGACGCTTGGTTTGGAGGAGGTCAAGATCTTACTCCTTACTATTTATTTGAAGAGGATGCAACACATTTTCATAAGGTGTGTAAAACAGCCTGTGATAAGCACAGCAACTCTTTTTATCCAAAATACAAGGAGGCTTGTGACCGCTATTTCTGGAACGCCCACCGAGACGAGGCGAGAGGGGTCGGAGGTTTATTCTTTGACTACCTCAAAGAAACCGAGGAGCGAAGCCTAGAACAATGGTATGACTTTGTTACAGAGGTTGGGGACAGTTTTATAAACGCTTATGTACCCATAGTCGAGAAACGAAAAAACCTGAATTATACCGGAGAGCAAAGAAAATGGCAAGAAATACGACGCGGCAGATATGTCGAATTCAATCTCGTGCACGATAAAGGAACCCTTTTTGGGCTAAGAACTAACGGTCGAATTGAGAGTATTCTAATGAGCTTACCTCCCCATGTTCAATGGCAATACAATCATTCACCTGAGGCGGATAGTGACGAGGATAAACTTTTGCAAACATTAAAAGAGCCGCGAGCATGGGTTTAAAGGATAAAACACACCTCCCATTTTACCAAGTGGATGCATTTACTTCTAAGGTGTTCTCAGGTAATCCTGCAGGAGTGTGTCTATTAGAAGGACCTCTGCAGGACCAATTAATGCAGCAAATTGCAGCAGAAAACAATCTTGCAGAAACTGCTTTCATTCGTACCGATCTCAAACCGTTCCAAATACGATGGTTTACCCCAACCGTAGAGGTAGACCTTTGTGGACATGCTACACTAGCCGCTGCTTACGTATTATTCAACGAAAAGAATAGTGAAGATGTCGTTCGATTTCAAAGCCTTCGATCAGGAGAATTGGTCGTTTCTAAGAAAAAGGAGCTTTTAACGCTTGATTTTCCTATTGATCAAATTATACCGATAGGTATAAAAAACGAATGGGTTGAAGCTATAGGAAGCCCCATTCTTGAGGCCTACACCGGACGAACCGATCTTATTTTGCGGGTAGATAACGAGGATATTGTAAAAGAAATACAGCCCGATTTCGAAAGTATTAAAAGGTGGCCATACATCGGGGTTATAGTGACTGCAAAAGGAAGCGATGTTGATTTCGTGTCGAGATTTTTTGGACCAGCTGTAGGGATCGATGAAGATCCTGTAACCGGATCAGCACATACTTCTCTTGTAGTCTACTGGTCGAAAAAACTGAAAAAAACAAAATTAAGTGCAAGACAAGAGTCTAAAAGACAAGGAAATCTTTTGTGCGAAATAAATGGAGACCGAGCGCTCATCACCGGAAATGCTCAACTTTATCTAAAAGGAGAAATCTATGTACCCAATCATTAGAAATCGCAGACTTCGTACCTCGAAGGCGTTGCGTTCATTAGTTCAAGAAACTACTCTGACTGTTGACGATTTTATCGTACCTCTTTTTGTTGTTGAAGGCAATGGTGTCAAAGAAGAAATTCTATCGATGCCCGGTCAATACCGTATGAGTCTGGATGTTTTAGAAGACGAAATTCAGGAGCTTGTAGCCCTAAAGCTAAAGGCAGTTCTCTTATTCGCTAAAACAGATGATGCTAAAAAAGATAACGAGGGAGTAGAAGCCTGGAACCCCGACGGCCTTATGCAAAGAGCCATTAAAACCGTTAAAGCGACAAATTCAGAAATGTTGGTTCTAACCGATGTTGCCCTAGATCCTTTCTCTATTTACGGACATGACGGAATTGTTGCCGGGGGAAAGGTTTTGAACGACCCTACCGTCGAGGCCTTATGCAAAATGAGTGTTTCGCATGCTAGAGCTGGAGCCGACCTAGTCGCTCCCAGCGACATGATGGACGGACGAATTATAGAAATAAGAAAAGCACTAGATGCTGAAGGATTTACAGATGTGGGCATCCTCAGTTATGCAGCGAAATATGCAAGTGCCTTTTATGGGCCTTTTAGAGATGCTCTCGATTCAGCACCCGTGGATGCTGAAGATATCCCCGAAGACAAAAAAACCTATCAAATGAACCCCGCAAATCGAATAGAGGCGATTAAAGAAGCTTTAATGGACCAAGAGGAGGGTGCAGACATTTTAATGGTGAAGCCTGGACTTCCTTATTTAGATATTGTTCGTGAGGTTAAGAATGCTGTTCAATTACCCGTTGCTGTTTATCACGTATCTGGAGAATATGCAATGCTTCATGCCGCCGCAGAAAAAGGCTGGATCGATTACGAAACGGCCTACCTGGAGCAATTAATGTGTTTTAAGCGTGCAGGAGCAGATCTCATTGCAACTTATTTTGCTAAGGAAGCCGCGCGTTATTTAGAAACCCACTAAAAGGGCCAGAGATATCTTAGAATCGATATTTTGATAGATTGTTCCTTCAAACGAACAACCTTCACTCGTTTGTCCTCTTTCCCTTTTTCGACATCAAGAACACTACTTCTAAATCGTAATGTTTTCTGAATGACGTCATCTATTGTAGCTATCGTGGTTCTTAGCTTCTTAATTCTACTCTCATAAGAAAGGTCTCGCTCATAAGTATTTTGAAGCTCAGGATAATCTATGAATTCTGGATAACTCTCTAATATTCGATTAAAAATCAGATAATCCTCGTTAGATAACTGTGCTTTAATTCTCTTTTTTTGCTGCAGGACCGCATCAACCAGTAGAACTTTTTTGGCGGTAACAAAGGCAACCAAAATAACACCTATCAATAAACCTAATACTAAAAAAGATAGAAGGTTGATTTCGTCTGATTTCATTTCATAGGTCAAGTAACGCCTTCCTAAAAAATCTGCTTCATTCAAAACCAAGTATCTAGGATCATTAGCTAAATCTGCTCCTAAAAGAAATGTGTTTGTGCTAACATTATAAGACAGTATACGGCTATAGACCTCTAGCGCAGTATAGTTCGCCTCTGAGTGTAGATGAGCTTGTCCGCTTCCAAAATTAAAGCTGAAAAGATATTTATTAGAATAAATTATAGGTGTTTTATAGTAGTGAAATCGCTCCCAATACTTAACTGACTGATCGGTTTCAAAAGGAATTAAAAAGTCCATAGAACCAAGAGGCTCGTAGACCTCCTCTTTAAGCTTAAATCTTCCCACGTCATAAAAAGGACGATAACTTGATTTCTTGTCAACATATCGGGTGTCTGATCCTAAACCGATATACAAATGATCAGTTAAAGAATCATATTGTGCTAAGAAATTCGACTTGCGAAAAGGCCTAGGTTCTGAAATAGGGATTTCTAGCCATTCTCGATTTTTCATATCAAAACGAAGGAGATCATTAAAAAAGGTGAATTCTCCATAGCCTCCTACTAGGTATAGGGTGTCATTTCTAGCATATTTAACAGCTCCGAAACGACTTCTCCAACGATAAGATTGATCAACTCTTTCTAAAGTGTCGTTTGCGTATCTATAAACCACTCCTCCTCCAGAAGCCACAAAATATTTGGTTTCGTCTTCACTCGGTATTAACTCGAGTCTATAAATCGGGGCTTGAAAATAATGTTTTCGACTTTCGAATCTTTTTCCATCGAGCGTGAAGTATATACTGTCCTTAGTTATAATTCTAAATCCCTCTTTATCAGGAAATATAAGATGCTCAAGAGGGCTAATTCTTGGCCCTGGCCCAATTAACATCAATAAATAGAGAAAAAGGCTCATTTAGACTTACGTTTATTTTTCCACCAAAATTCAAGGACTTCATCCTGTTTTATTCGGATAACCTTCACTCGCTTATCTTCCTTGCCCTTGGTTATTAAAAACACACTCTTCCCTTTTCGCCTTAAAAGGCTCTGGATCAACTCATCAATCGATGCTATAGTGGTCCTAAGCTTCTTGATCCGGCTTTCATAAGAAAGATCTCTTTCAAAGGCCGATTGTAAATCTGGGTATTCGACTCCTTTCGGATACGCCTCTTTAATTAACTCATAAATTCTAAAGTCTTCAGAAGAAAGAACCTTTTTAAGATCTGTCTCTACGCTTTCAATACCTTCTATTAGACTTACCTTTTTCTTCCTAATTAGCAATGGAATAAATAACAAAGGCAAGAAATAAAGATAAATCGGCCAACCAGCGCTAACCTGTTTTAATGGGTAAGACTCATAGGTCTGACCCAGTAAAAGCGTCTCATCCATTACCAAGTATTTAGCTTCATCCTTCTCGCCATAAACCAATAGAAAGTCATTCGTTTTGTGGTTATATGATAAAATTTTAGTGTATTGAATCAGTGTGTTTCTGTTCGCGTCTACATGCCGATAAGCCATTCCGGTTTGAAAATCGAAGGACCATATTTCATCCGTATTGTACAGCATTGGGCTATTGTATAAATGAAACCCATTAAGCCTAGGTTCTAATTGATTGGGGAAAAATTCTTCAAACAATTCGCTCAAATCAAACTCTGCTTCAAAAGCTTTAGTCCCAAAATCATAAGAATAAACGAGCGAAGGGAAACAAGTTTGAACTTCAAACCTAGCTTTACCATCAATTACCTTTGGCTTAGGAAGATTGAAAAATACCTTATTTGTTTCGGTATCGTACTGACCAATAGGGATATTGTTGGCTTCAGATATGTAAGGTATTCTTGTCTCAACCAACCACTCTTTGATGTTTTCAGTGAAATAAATAATATTGTTCTGAACGTTAAATTCTCCAGACCCACTAACCGACACAATAGTATCACCCTTAGTAAAATTGAAGGCACTAAACCTCGATTTAAAAAAAAAGGAATTATCTAATCGCTGCAGTTTGTCATCTTTAAACTCATAAACTAAACCTCCACCTACGGCTGTAAAAAGAGTTCTGTTAGGATGACGAACCTGTCTAAGGCGATAATCTTCTAAACGATAATCACGAGGTTTAACAACAAAATCAATCCCATTTTCAGTATAATAATCACTCTTTTCGTCAATAAATCTAAACCCATTTTCTTCAGGAAATACGATCACTTGACCCTTTTTTCCAGGTAAATCCTGCGCGGTAATAGAAAAAGAAAACGCGATAAGGGATAAAAAAACGACTGACTTTTTCATTGCAACTAATTATGAGGATAATAGTGGAAATATATTTCTTTTTAACGGAAAATATAGGAAAATTCACCTGTTTAACACAGAAATAATTCTCAAAACCTATCAAATTATAAAGAGGAAGTCAGATACAAGAAATCAAATTTAGCGCTAGTTTTGCCCTAATGCTAGACTTTAAAGAAACGGTTTACGAGAAAGCTTTACTAGTCGGGGTCATCACCCGAGAGCAACCGGCCGACAAGATTGAAGAATACCTCGATGAATTAGAATTTTTAACCTATACCGCAGGAGGGGAAGTGATTAAACGGTTTATTCAGAAAATAAATATTCCCAATCCTAAAACTCTCATTGGTTCGGGTAAAATGGAAGAAGTGAGAACTTACGTTGAGGAGAATGAAGTGGCCACTGTAATTTTTGATGATGAGCTAACACCCGCTCAACAGAATAATATCGAAAAAATCTTCAAATGCAAGATATTAGATCGCACAGGGCTGATTTTAGACATTTTCGCGCAACGTGCTCAAACTAGTTATGCTCGAACTCAGGTAGAACTCGCCCAATATGAGTATTTACTTCCGAGATTGACCGGTCTTTGGACGCACTTAGAGCGACAAAGAGGAGGTATCGGTATGAGAGGGCCCGGTGAAACCGAAATTGAAACTGATCGACGTATCGTTAGGGATAGGATTGCGCTTTTAAAAAAGAAGCTTGAAAAGATTGATCGTCAGATGGAAACTCAAAGAAGTAACCGAGGTGCTTTAGTTCGTGTTGCCTTAGTGGGTTATACCAATGTTGGTAAATCAACCTTAATGAATGTAGTTGCAAAAAGTGAAGTGTTCGCTGAAAATAAACTATTTGCTACGCTAGATACTACGGTAAGAAAAGTGGTGCTCGGCAATCTTCCATTTCTCCTTAGTGACACGGTAGGATTCATCCGAAAATTACCCACACAACTCGTCGAAAGCTTTAAAAGTACCCTTGACGAGGTTCGTGAGGCCGACCTGTTGTTACATGTGGTTGACATTTCTCATCAGAATTTCACAGAACATATCGAATCGGTGAATCAAATTCTGGGTGAAATTGACTGTGAAGATAAACCAACGGTGATGGTCTTCAATAAAATTGATCAGTACAGCGCCGAACCTTTTGACGAGGATGATCTAGTCACCGAAAGAACTACCATTCATTATAGCCTTGAAGAATGGCGTAAAACGTGGTACAGTAAAATCGGAGAAAAAGCATTGTTTATCTCAGCGATCAACAAGGAGAATCTTGAAGACTTCAAGAAGCAAGTTTACAAACAGGTACGTGATATTCATGTAACCCGTTTCCCTTACAATAACTTTTTGTATCCTGAGAAATTAGACGATTATTCAAATTTTGAAGAGTAAGGTTTAAAGGGGAACCGCAGAACAGGCCTCTCCATACATCAATTTCTTTGCTACTTTCTTTAGCTGAACCGCCGCCGTCAGGTAAGCTTGTTGTGGAACAGGCTTATTTGAACACCCCTTTAAAATAACCGGGACCCCAGCATATTCTCTAAAGTCGACTTGAGCCAATTGCTTTTCGTAAAGCAATATTTCTAGATTCTCTAATGAACCAACGGCTACAGTTCTAGCTTCTGTGGAGAGGTGTGTTGCAACTAGCGTGAAAGCCCACTGAGGAAGTATACATTCAGAACTACAATTAAGAGCAATATNATGGTCCTTATATATAGACCAGTCTACTANATTCAAAGCGGCTCTAAACTCCTTCTCTCTGAGGATTAAGCCTTCGTGTAACCATTGTGAGAGGTCAATGCTAGATCTCGTGCCCGAGACATAAAGGTCTTCTAAGTCAAATACTTTGAGCGAGCTCTGCGCAACCCGATTTACGATAGGCTCCTGCATCATTTAAAGCATTCCTAGCTCTAATTTGGCTTCTTCGCTCATCAATTCCTGACTCCAAGGTGGATCAAATGTGATTTCAACCTCGGCATCCTTAATCTCGTCAATAGACTTGATTTTTTCCTCTACCTCAACAGGAAGTGTTTCAGCCACTGGGCAGTTTGGTGAGGTCAGGGTCATCAAAATCTTAACGTCGAAGTCTTCATTCACCATCACGTCGTAGATAAGACCTAGTTCATAAATATCTACAGGAATCTCTGGGTCGTAAATCGTTTTTAAAGTCTTTACGATCTTCTCTCCTAATGCACTAGTGTCAATGGTTGTTTCACTCATGATTCTTCTGGGTTTGATAAGCAACGGCGTATAGTTTTATCTGTCGAATCATACTGGTTAAGCCGTTAGCGCGGGTAGGTGATAAATGTTCTTTTAAGCCAATTTGATCGATAAAGCTCAGCTCGGCATCAATGATATCCTGAGGTTTTTGTCCACTAAAGACTCTAATAAGTAAGGCGATGATACCTTTAGTGATAATGGCGTCACTATCTGCAGTGAACTTCAATTCATCCTCATTCATCTCTGCAAAAACCCAAACCTTACTCTGACATCCTTTAATAAGATAATCATCGAGTTTATATTGAGGGTCTATAAGTGGTAAGCTCTTGCCTAATTCAATCATGTATTCGTAGCGCTGCATCCAGTCGTCGAACAGGCTAAACTCATCAATGATTTCTTCTTGAATTTCAGCTATTGTTTTGTGGCTCATAGTATTAACTAAGCATTCTTTGAGCGGTTTTCACGCCCTCTACGAAGATATCAATTTCTTCTTTGGTGTTATAAAAAGCAAAACTTGCGCGAACTGTTCCAGGAACATTAAAGTGTTGCATTACCGGTTGGGCGCAATGGTGTCCCGTACGAACCGCAATGCCTAATTTGTCAAGAATGCTACCAACATCATAAGGGTGAATTCCTCTCAAATTAAAAGAAATGACAGAAGCTTTGTTCTTTGCTTCTCCGATAAATTCAATGCCTTCAATCTGTTTCAGCTGATCAGTTGCATAGACTAACAGCTCTTCTTCGTAGGCGGCAATCGCTTCAAACCCGATTTGATTCATATAATCTATAGCCGCACCAAACGCGATACCTCCCGCGATATTTGGAGTGCCTGCTTCAAACTTATGGGGTAGATCTGCGTAAGTCGTTTTTTCAAAAGACACTTCAGCAATCATCTCTCCTCCACCTTGATAAGGAGGTAACTTTTCAAGCCATGAACGCTTACCATAAAGCAATCCAATCCCAGTAGGGCCACATACTTTATGTGCCGAAAGGGTATAAAAGTCGACGTCTAAATGTTGAACGTCAACTTTAAAATGTGGAGCGGCTTGAGCGCCATCGATAAGAACCGCTGCTCCAACCGCATGGGCTTTGGCGATGATTTCTTCAATGGGGTTAATGGTGCCTAGTGCATTCGATACGTGATTACAAAAAACGAGTCGAGTTCGTTCAGACAACAGTTTGTCAAAAACATCCATCTCGAGCTCTCCTTTTTTGTTCATTGGGATCACCTTTAATTGAGCCCCAGACTTTTCGCAAGCCATTTGCCAAGGCACAATGTTCGAATGATGCTCCATAGCAGAGACTAATAGTTCGTCTCCTTCTTTTAACAATGAAGCAAACCCGCTAGCCACGATATTAATGGAGTGAGTGGTGCCCGAAGTAAGAATAACCTCTTCGGGTCGCGCAGCATTTAAATGAGCCTGAAGGGTGTGACGCGCCTTTTCATAGGCTTCGGTAGCCTCTTGAGAAAGGGTGTGCACCCCGCGGTGAATATTGGCATTATAATTTTCGTAGTAATCTACGATCGATTGAATAACCTGTTTGGGAGTTTGTGAAGTAGCTGCATTGTCAAAATAAACTAGAGGCTTCCCGTTCACCTCTCGATTTAAAACAGGGAAGTCTTTACGTATACTCTGAATATCTAGCACGCTACTCATAGGCTACAGTTCAAAACCGATTTTAACTCCGAGCTTTTCAGCGATCATGTCTTTCACTCTCTTTGAAAGCGCAGCATTCTTAACACTTTCAAGCACATTATTTGCAAAGGCATACATTAGAAGTGCCGAAGCCTCTTTCTTTGGAATACCTCTTGACTGAAGATAAAAAAGAGCATCGTCATCTAACTGTCCGATCGTACAACCATGCGAGCAACGTACGTCATCAGCGAAAATCTCTAGTTGTGGTTTGGTATTTACCGTTGCAGTATCACTAATCAACAGGTTATTGTTCTGTTGGAACGCATTAGTCTTTTGAGCAATTTTATCCACAATGATTTTTCCGTTGAAAACACCGACCGATCTCCCATCATAAATTCCTTTATAATCTTGGTGGCTCTCACAATCGGGTTCGGTGTGGTGAACTAATGTATAGTGGTCAATATGTTGGCGCTCACTTCCCATGGTAACCCCCTTCATGATCGAATTGATGTGGGAACCTCTTTGATAGAAGTTAAGGTTGTTTCTAACCAAAGCCCCCCCTAGAGAGAATGTGTGAACACTTACTTCACTTGAGTCGTGTTGCTCGATAAAAGTGTTGTCCACGATGGAAGCATCCATAGTGTCATTCTGAAACTTGTAGTAATCTACACGTGCATTCTTGTGTGCAAAAATTTCGGTAACCGCATTGGTAAATGCTTCGACCCCTCCTAATGACTGGTGACGCTCAATAATCTGTACCTCAGCATTCTCTTCTACAACAATCAAGTTTCGAGGCTGTAGAAGAATTTGTGGAGTAGCACCTGTTGCAAAGTGTATAATTTCAATCGGCTTAACCGGTGCTTTACTCTTCGGAATAAAGATATAAGCACCCTCATTGGCAAATGCTGTATTTAGGTTCGTTAAGGCATCTTTTTGATCGGCAACCTTATTGAAATATTTATCAACAATATGCTTATACTTTGGCTTTTCAATAGCGGCACTAAACAGACATACATCAACTCCGTCATGAGTCGTTTCAGACAAAAACGAGCTGTAGTGCCCATCGACAAAAACGATTTTAAACGTTTCTGTTTCGTGAAGAAAATACTGTCGAACTGCCGGATATTCTAATGCAGATTTCGATCCTGGAAAGATGCTAAAATCTTTTTTTAGTAAAGTCTGTAGCGACGTGTATTTCCATGCCTCGAGTTTCTTGGTTGGGAACCCTTGCTGTTCAAAACGCTTTAAGGCGGCCGTTCGAATCTCGTGAACCTCATCGTTCACATTTACCTTATCTTCGAAGGCAATGAATGAAGAGAGCAATTTTTCGTTAAGATCCATAATCTATTCGTTCTCAGCTTTGATCCAATCGTATCCTTTTTCCTCTAATTCGAAAGCCAACTCTTTGGT
>JGI26088J50261_1001022_pt1 | contig 15716 bp, 9 predicted proteins | sample SaaInl1SG_22_DNA_FD_50261 | JGI IMG/M metagenome (IMG submission 50261)
GTATCTATCGACGACGCTGCGCAAGAATAATCTTGCGCGCTCAGTTGTTGAGTATTTTGAGGCGGGCCTTTCGGGGCTCGCCTCTTTCTTTTTGTGGATGTCCTTGTGGATGTTGTTGGGTCGTACACCTTAGCGAACCCTAGCGTTTGTTGCACGGCCACTAACAATCCTTTTCTCTGAAATGAATTGATGCAGATTGAGGCCAAATTCGGCCATATTCCCTTGGTTAACAATTCCTTACTAAAGAGTGTTTTGTTTCCATGAAGGGTTGGTGCCGCGCGCCTCGGTCACCGTATGCCTACAACGTTTAACGTTATTTCCCTTGGTAATCAGTCAATCATCGACCCTATTGAGGGTAATTTGTTCGCTGAGAACGCTAACCTTCTGGAGCAGCAAACTTTGGGGGGGGGTGGGCAATGCACTTGTGAACGATATTCGTTCGTTCTCAACCGTTGGTAACGGGTTCAATTTCGGTTTTGTCGGAATTTACGATCAAAATAACTTCTTTTCTAATGATCAGTTTTCGATTGATGGGGGTCCTGTTCGGACCTTTGATGCGCTTGCCGTATACAACGCGACGCTCACATATGTTGACGGTATGAGCGCGCAAATTACCGCTGTGGTCTTTCAGGATGCCAACGGTGACACGTTCTTCGCGCCGGATTTCGATCCAAGTGCTAACCAAACCGCACTTGAAGCGGGCGCCATCCGTTCTCTTACTTTGGGCACGTTGGACACCAACGCTTCCGTGGGTTTGTTCGGGGATCGTGAGGCGTTCAATTTTGTCACGTGCTTTGTAAAAGGGATGGAAATCCTTACGCCTCAGGGGAACCGCAGAGTTGAGGATTTGCAGGTGGGTGATCTGGTGGTCACACGTGACGGTGCCCCGCAGCCCATCCGGTGGATTGGCAAGGCGAGCCGTCCTGCACGCGATAATTTTCTACCTGTTCGCATTAAGGCTGGTGCGCTTGGTGCGGGGATCCCGAGTAAGGACCTTATCGTCTCACAACAGCATCGGATGTTGTTTGTATCGCCAATCGCTGAACGGATGACAGGCACAGACGAGGTTTTGGTCCCCGCTATCAAGCTGCTGAATTTGCCGGGTGTTCAGCTTGTCGAGGATTGGGACACGGTGACCTACTTNCACCTACTTCTNGATCAGCATCAGATTATCTATGCCNATGATGCNCCGACTGNGTCACTGCTTACCGGCGCGCAGGCGTGTAAAGCGATTGGCCCCGATGCAGTTGCAGAGATTGCAGACTTCTTTNCTGAATNGTTGCAAACCGCAGCGCGGCCAGCACGGTTTATTCCCAAGGGAAGGCAGATCAGACAGCTTGTCGCGCGGCATTTGAAAAACAACAAACCTGTAGTCGGTGGGTTTTCGCCGGCTTTGTGCGNGTAGCAATCGTGGCAGTGAAACGGGGCTTGGCAAAACACTAACAATTGTCTAANCACATCNTTGCAGTTGAGCGCGCGATTCGTCACGCGCTCTTTTGCGTTTCGTCCGAGATGGTGGGTTTGGGCCTTTGTCCTTTAATTCCTGCCTGAGACGGGATCAGACCAGTTTCTTCAGCGGCCGTTTTGGTCACTGGCGGTTCGGGCGTCCCGTTTGAAGGACCCAACCGCCGGAGCAATCCGGTACACTGAGCCGGCGGGGTAACCCGCCATATTTGGAGAAAAACTGTGGATAGAGCACAAAAAGAAAAAGTCGTCGACGAACTCGGCCAAATCTTTGAAAGCTCTGGCGTCGTAGTGGTTAGCCACTACGAGGGAATGACAGTTGCTGAAATGCAGGACTTGCGCGCTAAAATGAGCGAAGCGGGTGGGTCTGTGCGTGTTGCCAAAAACAGGCTCGCCAAAATCGCCTTGAATGGTCAGCCGTGCGAAAGCGTGTCTGAGTACCTGACAGGGATGACAGTTCTCGCCTATTCAGAAGACCCTGTCGCTGCGGCGAAAGTGGTTGATGCATACGCAAAGGAAAACGACAAGCTCGTTATCCTTGGTGGTGCAATGGGTGATACTGCTCTGGATGTTGCTGGCGTGAAAGCCGTTGCATCGATGCCAAGCCGCGAGGAGCTTATTGCCTCTATCGTGGGTTGTATCGGCGCACCTGCTTCCAACATCGCTGGCGCAATTGGCGCACCTGCTTCGAACATCGCGAGCATTCTTTCGACCATCGAAGAGAAAGCTGCATAAGCACAACTGGAAACCCTCGTGGGCAACATCGCTACACGTTGGAACACAACCTTAGGAAACGGAAACAGTATAATGGCTGATCTGAAAAAACTTGCTGAAGAGATCGTTGGTCTTACCCTTCTCGAAGCACAAGAACTGAAAACCATCCTCAAAGATGAGTATGGCATCGAGCCAGCAGCTGGCGGCGCAGTCATGATGGCTGGCCCAGGTGGCGACGCTGGTGCAGCTGCTGAAGAAAAATCTGAGTTCGACGTTGTTCTGAAGAACGCCGGCGCACAGAAAATCGCAGTCATCAAAGAAGTCCGCGGCATCACAGGTCTTGGCCTGAAAGAAGCTAAAGACCTCGTCGAAGCTGGCGGTAAAGTCAAAGAAGGTGTCGACAAAGCAGAAGCTGAAGACATCAAAGCTAAGCTGGAAGCAGCTGGCGCAGAGATCGAACTGGCCTAATTGGCTGGGCGTGGGGCTTAGTCCCGTGCACAATATTGGCTGGGCATGGTTAATTCCGTGCCCAGCTTAACCTGTCTTAGAAGCTGCTTTCAAATGCAGAGCCGCTTCTAAGGAAGGTCCAAGCGGGAGCGTGTCGGTGGGACGATACGCAGGTATTGGCTTGGTTTTCCTGTCTCAAAAGGGCCGCGCACCGATGCCCGACGGTGTAGCGATCCAGTGAGAACACATGAAAGGTGACAACGCACATGGCTCAATCCTTCCTCGGCCAGAAACGCTTGCGCAAATACTACGGTAAAATCCGCGAAGTCCTAGAAATGCCGAACCTTATTGAGGTTCAGAAGTCATCATATGACCTCTTTTTGAAGTCAGGTGACCAGCTTCAGCCGCTCGACGGCGAAGGCATCAAAGGCGTCTTCCAGTCGGTTTTCCCGATCAAGGACTTTAACGAAACTGCGATCCTTGAGTTCGTCAACTACGAGCTGGAAAAGCCGAAGTATGACGTTGAGGAGTGTCAGCAACGTGACATGACATACAGCGCGCCACTGAAAGTGACGCTGCGCTTGATCGTGTTCGAAATTGACGAAGATACAGGNGCGAAATCTGTCAAAGACATCAAAGAGCAAGATGTCTTTATGGGCGACATGCCTTTGATGACNCCAAACGGTACGTTCGTTGTGAATGGGACCGAGCGTGTTATCGTGAGCCAGATGCACCGTTCACCGGGCGTTTTCTTCGATCACGATAAGGGCAAGACCCACTCATCAGGTAAACTTCTGTTTGCATGTCGCATCATCCCCTACCGTGGTAGCTGGCTGGACTTTGAGTTCGACGCCAAAGACATCGTTTTTGCGCGCATTGACCGTCGCCGCAAGCTGCCTGTAACGACGCTTTTGTATTCTTTGGGTCTGACCCAAGAAGACATCATGGACGCATACTACGACACAGTGTCTTACCGTTATGAAGCGGGTAAGGGCTGGGTCACGAAGTTCTTCCCAGAGCGCGTTCGCGGTACACGTCCGACATATGACCTCATCGATGCAGCTTCGGGCGAAGTAATTGCTGAGGCGGGCAAGAAGGTGACACCACGCGCGGTCAAGAAATTGATCGACGAAGGCCAAGTCACTGAGTTGCTGCTTCCGTTCGATCAGATCATGGGCAAGTTTGTTGCTAAAGACATCATCAACGAAGACAACGGCGCGATTTACGTTGAAGCCGGTGATGAACTGACATGGGAAGTCGACAAAGACGGCGATGCAATCGGCGGTTCTGTGAAAGAATTGCTGGACGCTGGTATCACTGAAATTCCTGTCCTCGACATCGATAATGTCAACGTTGGCCCTTACATGCGTAACACCATGGCGGCAGACAAAAACATGAACCGCGAAACTGCGCTCATGGANATCTACCGTGTGATGCGTCCGGGTGAGCCACCCACCGTAGATTCTGCTTCTGCTCTGTTNGACACGCTCTTCTTCGATAGCGAGCGTTATGACCTGTCTGCAGTTGGCCGTGTTAAGATGAACATGCGTCTTGCGCTTGATGCAGAAGACACNCAGCGCACATTGCGNAANGAAGACATCGTTTCATGTATCAAAGCGCTGGTTGATCTGCGCGATGGTCGTGGCGACATCGACGACATTGACCACCTCGGCAACCGCCGCGTGCGTTCCGTTGGTGAGTTGATGGAGAACCAATACCGCGTTGGTCTGCTCCGCATGGAGCGTGCGATCAAAGAGCGTATGTCCTCTGTCGAAATCGACACAGTGATGCCGCAAGATCTGATCAATGCGAAACCTGCAGCAGCGGCAGTTCGTGAATTCTTCGGCTCATCGCAGCTGTCACAGTTTATGGACCAAACAAACCCGCTTTCCGAAGTGACGCACAAGCGTCGCCTCTCAGCGCTTGGACCAGGCGGTCTGACACGCGAGCGTGCGGGCTTTGAGGTGCGCGACGTGCACCCAACGCACTACGGTCGGATGTGTCCGATTGAAACGCCGGAAGGTCCAAACATTGGTCTGATCAATTCGCTGGCAACTTTTGCACGCGTTAACAAATACGGCTTCATCGAAACACCATACCGCAAAGTTGTTGACGGTCAGGTGACTGACGAAGTTCAGTACATGTCCGCGACGGAAGAAATGCGCCACACTGTTGCGCAGGCCAACGCGAACCTTGATGAAGGCGGCAAGTTCGTCAACGATCTGGTTTCGACACGTAAGTCTGGTGATTACACATTGTCACCGTCCGACAGCGTGAACCTGATCGACGTTTCACCAAAGCAGTTGGTCTCTGTCGCCGCCTCGCTTATCCCGTTCCTTGAAAACGACGATGCTAACCGCGCCCTAATGGGATCGAACATGCAACGTCAGGCGGTTCCACTTCTGCAAGCCGAGGCACCACTTGTTGGTACTGGTATCGAAGAAGTTGTGGCCCGCGATTCCGGTGCGGCGATCATGGCGAAACGTGCGGGTATCATCGACCAAGTCGATGCGACACGTATCGTTATCCGCGCAACCGAAGACCTCGAACTTGGCGACGCTGGTGTTGATATTTACCGCATGCGTAAATTCCAACGCTCAAACCAGAACACTTGTATTAACCAACGTCCGTTGGTGAAGGTTGGTGATTTGGTTACCAAAGGTGAAGTTATTGCCGACGGTCCGTCAACTGACATGGGTGAACTTGCCCTTGGTAAAAACGTGGTTGTCGCGTTTATGCCTTGGAATGGCTACAACTATGAGGACTCCATCCTGATCTCCGAGCGCATTACGCGTGATGACGTGTTTACTTCTGTTCACATCGAAGAGTTCGAAGTAGCGGCACGTGACACCAAGCTTGGGCCAGAGGAAATCACACGCGATATTCCAAACGTCGGTGAGGAAGCTCTGCGTAACCTCGATGAAGCGGGTATCGTGTACATCGGTGCGGAAGTTGGTCCAGCTGACATTCTTGTTGGTAAGATCACGCCAAAAGGCGAAAGCCCAATGACACCCGAAGAGAAGCTTTTGCGAGCGATCTTTGGCGAAAAAGCATCCGACGTGCGTGATACATCACTCCGTCTGCCGCCAGGTGATTTCGGTACAATCGTAGAAGTCCGCGTTTTCAACCGCCACGGCGTTGAAAAAGACGAGCGTGCACTTCAGATCGAGCGTGAAGAAGTTGAGCGTTTGGCCCGTGACCGTGATGACGAATTGGTCATCCTCGATCGCAACATCTACGCCCGTCTACGCGACATGATCGAAGGCAAAATTGCTGTCAAAGGACCAAAAGGCGTTAAGGCCGGTTCTAAAATTGACGCAGATTTGCTCGACAGCATTAGCCGTGGTCAGTGGTGGCAGCTTGCTCTTGAGGACGAAGACGATGCGAAAATCGTTGAGGCCCTGAACGAGCAGTACGAGATCCAGAAACGGACCCTCGATGCACGCTTTGAGGACAAGGTAGAGAAAGTTCGCCGCGGCGACGATCTTCCCCCAGGTGTTATGAAGATGGTTAAAGTCTTTGTCGCCGTTAAGCGTAAGCTGCAGCCCGGCGATAAGATGGCGGGTCGTCACGGTAACAAAGGTGTTATTTCCAAGGTTGTCCCTATGGAAGACATGCCCTTCCTCGCCGATGGCACGCCGGTTGATTTCGTTCTGAACCCGCTTGGTGTTCCGTCACGTATGAACGTTGGTCAGATCCTTGAAACCCATATGGGTTGGGCTGCACGTGGCCTTGGTATTCAGATTGATGAGGCGCTTGGCGAGTACAANCGTTCTGGCGATCTGACACCTGTCCGTGATGCGTTGAAAATTGCTTATGGTGACGACGTCTATGACGAAGGCATCAAGGGCATGGATGAGCAGTCTGTTGTTGAAGCAGCGGGCAACGTCACACGCGGTGTGCCAATTGCGACGCCTGTATTCGACGGTGCCAAAGAAGCTGACGTCAATGACGCGTTGGTTCGTGCAGGCTTCAGCCAGAGCGGTCAGTCAATCTTGTTTGACGGTCGTACTGGTGAGCAGTTTGCCCGTCCTGTCACAGTCGGCATCAAGTATCTGCTGAAACTACACCACCTCGTGGACGACAAAATCCACGCGCGTTCAACTGGTCCATACTCGCTGGTCACACAGCAGCCATTGGGCGGTAAAGCGCAATTCGGTGGTCAGCGTTTCGGGGAGATGGAGGTCTGGGCTCTGGAAGCTTACGGCGCTGCATACACCCTGCAAGAGATGCTTACGGTCAAATCGGACGACGTTGCTGGACGGACGAAAGTCTACGAAAGCATCGTCAAAGGCGAGGACAACTTCGAAGCGGGTGTACCCGAGTCGTTCAACGTTCTTGTCAAAGAAGTCCGTGGCCTCGGCCTGAATATGGAACTCCTGGATGCGGAGGATGGCGAATGAGGGCTTAGCCCCTCATTCACCCCTTCCTCCCCCCTGATTTAAGGATCTGAAAATGAACCAGGAACTCACAAATAACCCGTTTAACCCACTGACACCCACAAAGGTGTTCGACGAAATCAAAGTATCTTTGGCATCGCCAGAGCGTATTTTGTCTTGGTCATTCGGTGAAATCAAAAAGCCAGAAACCATCAACTACCGCACGTTCAAGCCTGAGCGTGATGGCCTGTTCTGTGCGCGTATCTTTGGCCCGATCAAAGACTACGAATGTCTGTGCGGCAAATATAAGCGCATGAAATATCGCGGCGTTGTCTGCGAGAAATGTGGTGTTGAAGTTACGCTTCAAAAAGTACGCCGTGAGCGTATGGGCCACATCGAGTTGGCGTCACCGGTTGCACACATCTGGTTCCTCAAGTCACTTCCATCCCGGATTGGCTTGATGCTGGACATGACACTGCGTGATCTTGAGCGNATTTTGTACTTTGAAAACTATGTCGTCATCGAGCCTGGCTTGACTGACCTTACTTACGGTCAGCTGATGACCGAAGAAGAGTACATGGACGCACAGGACAACTTCGGCATGGATGCGTTCACTGCAAACATCGGTGCGGAAGCGATCCGTGAGATGTTGCAAGCCATCGATCTGGAAGCAGAAGCCGAGCAGCTGCGTGCTGATCTTGCCGAAGCAACTGGTGAGTTGAAGCCGAAGAAAATCATCAAGCGCCTCAAAATCGTCGAAAGCTTCATTGAGTCTGGCAACCGTCCTGAGTGGATGATCCTGACTGTTGTGCCTGTGATCCCGCCAGAGCTGCGCCCACTCGTGCCGCTTGATGGTGGCCGCTTTGCGACGTCTGATTTGAACGACCTTTACCGTCGTGTAATCAACCGTAACAACCGTCTGAAGCGCCTGATTGAGCTGCGCGCGCCTGACATCATCGTACGTAACGAAAAGCGTATGTTGCAGGAGTCGGTTGATGCGCTCTTTGATAACGGCCGCCGCGGTCGTGTGATCACCGGTGCAAACAAGCGTCCGCTCAAGTCACTTTCTGACATGCTTAAAGGTAAGCAAGGTCGCTTCCGCCAAAACCTTTTGGGTAAGCGCGTCGACTTCTCTGGCCGTTCCGTCATCGTGACGGGCCCTGAGTTGAAGCTGCATCAATGTGGCTTGCCTAAGAAAATGGCGCTCGAACTGTTTAAGCCGTTCATCTACTCTCGCCTTGAAGCCAAAGGTCTGTCCTCGACGGTCAAGCAGGCTAAGAAGCTGGTAGAAAAAGAGCGTCCAGAAGTTTGGGACATCCTCGACGAAGTTATTCGTGAGCACCCCGTCATGTTGAACCGTGCGCCTACGCTGCACCGTTTGGGCATTCAGGCGTTTGAGCCTGTTCTCATCGAAGGTAAAGCAATTCAGTTGCACCCGCTGGTGTGTTCTGCGTTCAACGCTGACTTTGACGGTGACCAGATGGCGGTTCACGTTCCGTTGTCACTTGAGGCACAGCTTGAAGCTCGTGTTCTCATGATGTCGACCAACAACGTTCTGTCGCCCTCGAACGGCGCGCCGATCATTGTTCCGTCACAGGATATGATCTTGGGCCTTTACTACACGTCGCTACAGCGTGCGGGTATGAAGGGCGAAGGCATGGTCTTTGGTTCAATCGATGAGGTGCAGCACGCACTTGATACGGGTGAAGTCCATCTTCACGCCAAGATCCAAGCACGTGTTCCTCAGATTGATGAAGAAGGTAACACTGTCATCCAACGCTTTGAGACAACACCGGGCCGTGTGCGCCTTGGTGCATTGCTGCCGATGAACAACAAAGCGCCGTTTGAATTGGTGAACCGTCTGTTGAAAAAAGGCGAAGTTCAGCAAGTCATCGACACTGTTTACCGTTACTGCGGCCAGAAAGAGTCTGTCATCTTCTGTGACCAGATCATGACCATGGGCTTCCGCGAAGCGTTCCGCGCCGGTATTTCCTTCGGTAAGGACGACATGGTTATCCCAGACAACAAATGGGAAATCGTTGACGGCGTTCGTGAACAAGTGGCTGAGTTCGAACAACAGTACATGGACGGCCTGATCACTCAGGGTGAAAAGTACAACAAAGTTGTCGATGCTTGGTCTAAGTGTAACGACAAAGTCACTGACGCCATGATGGGGACGATCGCTTCGATCAAAACCGATGAAAACGGCGCAGAGATGGAGCCAAACAGCGTCTTCATGATGGCTGACTCCAAAGCGCGTGGCTCGGTCACTCAGATGAAACAGCTCGGCGGTATGCGCGGCCTGATGAACAAACCAAACGGTGAGATCATCGAGACGCCAATTATCTCGAACTTTAAAGAAGGTCTGACTGTTCTTGAGTACTTCAACTCTACCCACGGTGCTCGTAAGGGTCTGTCGGATACGGCGTTGAAAACTGCGAACTCGGGTTACCTGACACGCCGTCTTGTGGACGTGGCTCAGGACTGCATCGTGCGCGAGCATGACTGTGGTACTGAAGTGGCGATCACGGCTGAAGCAGCGGTTAACGATGGTGAGGTTGTTGCAACCTTGGCAGAGCGTGTGCTGGGTCGGGTATGTGCGGAAGATGTTCTGCACCCTGTGACTGGCGATGTTTTGGCAACCAAAGGTGAGTTGCTCGACGAGCGCGCATCTGACCGTCTTGAGGAAGCTGGCGTAGCGTCTATGCGCATCCGCAGCCCGCTCACTTGTGAAAGTGAAGAAGGCGTTTGTGCGGCATGTTATGGTCGTGACCTCGCACGTGGTACAATTGTGAACCAAGGTGAGGCCGTCGGAATCATCGCGGCGCAGTCTATCGGTGAGCCAGGTACACAGCTGACCATGCGTACATTCCACATTGGNGGTGTTGCGCAGGGCGGTGGCCAACAATCGTTCCAAGAAGCTAGCCAAGAGGGTAAAGTTGTCTTCGCTGATGGCCAGTTGATAGAGAACGCCGCAGGCGAGCAGATCGTTATGGGCCGCAACATGAAGCTTTCCATCACCGGTCCAGACGGCAAAGAGCGTGCGTCACATAAAGTGTCCTACGGTTCCAAGCTTTTGGTCAAAGAAGGTGCTGATGTTGCACGCGGCGATAAGCTGTTTGAATGGGACCCATTCACACTTCCAATGATCGCAGAAAAAGGCGGCGTCATTAAGTTCGTTGATCTGACTGCGGGCATCGCAGTTCGTGAAGACACAGATGACGCGACCGGCATGACACAGCGTATCGTTACTGATTGGCGTTCGGCGCCAAAAGGCAACGAGCTGGCACCAAAAATCTTGGTGGCAGATGCAAATGGCGAGCCCGTCCTGAAGGACGATGGCAACCCTGTTGCATACCCGATGTCAGTAGACGCGATTTTGTCTGTTGAAGATGGTGACNCGGTAAACCCAGGTGATGTTGTTGCGCGTATTCCTCGTGAGGGCGCGAAAACAAAAGACATTACCGGTGGTCTGCCACGCGTTGCGGAACTCTTTGAAGCACGTCGTCCAAAAGACCACGCGATCATTGCTGAAATCGATGGCTACGTGCGCTTCGGTAAAGACTACAAGAACAAGCGCCGCATCGCGATTGTTCCTGCAGCCGAGACGCCCGAAGCCGCTGATGAGGCGAAAGTCGAGTACATGGTGCCTAAGGGTAAGCACATTCCTGTTCAGGAAGGTGATTACGTCCAGAAGGGTGATTACATCATGGACGGTAACCCTGCGCCGCACGATATTCTTGCGGTCATGGGCGTCGAAGCGCTTGCTGACTACATGATCAACCAAGTGCAGGAGGTTTACCGACTGCAGGGTGTTAAGATCAACGACAAGCACATCGAAGTTATCGTGCGTCAGATGCTCCAGAAGTGGGAAATCCTCGATAGCGGTGAAACAACGCTGCTCAAGGGCGAACATGTGGACAAGCAAGAGTTTGACCTTGCGAACGAGAAAGCCGCTGCGCGCGGCGGTCGTTTGGCGAAGGGCGAGCCTATCTTGCTCGGCATCACGAAAGCATCGTTGCAGACACGCAGCTTTATCTCAGCCGCATCGTTCCAAGAAACGACACGCGTGCTGACTGAAGCTTCGGTTCAAGGTAAGCGCGATAAGCTGATCGGTCTGAAAGAGAACGTCATCGTGGGTCGTCTGATCCCAGCCGGTACCGGTGGCGCAACTCAGCAGATGCAGCGTGTTGCCCAGGATCGTGACAACGTTGTTTTGGAAGCGCGTCGTGAAGAAGCCGAAGCAGCTGCCGCATTGGCCGCGCCGACAGCTGAAGACGTAGTGGGTGGTGATGAGTTTGACACCATCATGACAGGCGATGCTGACAGCCGCGACTAAAGCGACCATCCTTAAGTGTTGAGATAGGCCTCCGCAGTGCGGGGGCCTTTTTCGTTTGGGCTGTACACCAATGCTTCCCTTTTCTTGCGGGCCGTGTATTCGATTTGCCATGGCAACTTTGCAAGAAAACACGCGCGGTGCCGCGCTCATGATGTGCTCTATGGCGGCATTCACGCTAAATGACGCTTGCTTGAAAGCGATCTCAACGGAATGGCCTTTGTTTCAGACATTGACCGTCCGCGGGTTTGTCACAGTGATCTTAATTGCGATCATGGCTGCTGTGATGGGCGCTTTCCGCAAGGGGATCGCCAAAGGCGATTGGCCATTGGTTGCAGCACGTGTCGGCGCTGAAATTGGTGCCGCATATTTCTTTCTTACGGCCTTGATTAATCTACCGCTCGCCAACGCGACGGCCATTTTGCAAACCCTTCCCCTCACAGTCAGCTTAGCAGGCGCGCTTTTTCTGGGCGAGATGCTGGGCTGGCGGCGCATGTTTGCCATTGTTGTAGGGTTCGTCGGTGTGCTGCTTATCGTGCGGCCCGGTGCGGACGGGTTTAATGTATTTTCGATCTACGCGCTGATTGCCGTTGGTTTCGTTACCGTCCGTGATCTGGTGACGCGGCGGCTGTCGTCTGACACTCACACAATGGCGGTGACGCTGTTGTCAGCTATAGGCGTATTTTTGTGGGCCGCCGCGTTTAGTACCACAACCGAGTGGGCGCCGTTCACATCGCGGTCAATTTGGTTGGTGTTGGGTGCATCCCTGTTCATCATCGGCGGCTATGTATTTAGCGTGATGGTTATGCGGGTTGGAGACATCTCGTTTGTGGCGCCGTTCAGATACACGTCTTTGGTTTGGGCGCTGGTTCTGGGCTTTGTCCTTTTCGGTGAGTGGCCGAGTATTCTGACCATTTTGGGGGCGCTCATCATTACTGGATCTGGCCTATTTACGTTCTACCGCGAGCGGCGGATCGCCGAGCGCGAGAGGGCTTCTACGGCTTAGCACGTATCGCTGAGCTGATGCGTTCATGAGGTGCTGTTGACAGGGCGGGCGACTCTCAGTATAGCCCGCACATCCCAAGAGGGGGTACGCCCCTTTTGTCAAANAAATTAGTGGTCACGATCCGAACTACTGCTGTTCCGATCCTCTGAAAATCCACCGCTCGGATCCCAGGTAGGGTTACCCGATGCGGGNNTTTGTGTTTGCGGACGCGCTTGCACGACACGAATGAAACGGGGACCTAGGCCCCCAAAACGAAGAAGTTGCAACAAAGGGGAAAGTCCTCAATGCCGACTATCCAACAGCTGATCCGCAAACCGCGTCAGCCTAAACGTAAATACTCCAAGTCCCAGCACTTGGAGCAATGCCCCCAAAAACGTGGCGTTTGCACACGCGTTTACACAACCACGCCTAAGAAGCCGAACTCGGCGATGCGTAAGGTTGCTAAAGTGCGTTTGACCAACGGTTTTGAGGTTATTTCCTACATTCCCGGTGAGAGCCACAACCTTCAGGAGCACTCTGTGGTTCTGATCCGTGGCGGTCGTGTAAAAGACCTTCCCGGTGTGCGTTACCACATCCTGCGCGGCGTTCTGGATACCCAAGGCGTCAAAGACCGTAAACAACGTCGTTCGAAATACGGCGCCAAGCGCCCTAAATAAGGAGAGCCGCAGATGTCACGTCGTCACGCCGCTGTTAAACGCGAAGTTCTGCCCGACGCCAAATATGGCGATAAGGTTCTGACAAAATTCATGAANAACATGATGCTCGATGGTAAGAAATCTACCGCTGAGCGCATCGTCTACAACGCACTNGACCGNGTTGAAGGCAAGATNAAACGCGCCCCCGTTGAAGTGTTCCACGAAGCNCTCGANAACATCAAACCCGCCGTTGAGGTTCGCTCACGTCGTGTTGGTGGTGCAACATACCAAGTGCCAGTTGAAGTGCGCCCTGAGCGTCGCGAAGCATTGGCCATCCGTTGGTTGATCAACGCATCCCGTTCGCGCAACGAGAACACAATGGAAGAGCGCCTTGCTGGTGAGCTTCTGGACGCTGTTCAGTCACGCGGCTCAGCTGTTAAAAAGCGCGAAGACACGCACAAGATGGCAGATGCCAACAAAGCGTTCTCGCACTACCGCTGGTAATTTTCACTTTTCGTCCAAGGACCCATTCCAATGGCACGCGAATATCCCCTAGAGCTGTACCGTAACTTCGGTATCATGGCGCACATCGATGCAGGTAAAACCACCTGCTCCGAGCGTATTCTCTTCTACACAGGCAAGTCCCACAACATCGGCGAAGTCCACGACGGCGCAGCAACGATGGACTGGATGGAGCAGGAGCAAGAGCGCGGTATTACCATCACGTCCGCTGCGACTACGACATTCTGGGAGCGCACCGAAGACGGTTCAACACCAGACTCGCCTAAGCACCGTATGAACATCATCGACACACCGGGCCACGTTGACTTCACGATTGAAGTTGAGCGTTCGCTTGCGGTTCTCGATGGTGCTGTTTGTGTTCTCGATGCCAACGCCGGTGTTGAGCCACAGACTGAAACTGTTTGGCGTCAGGCTGACCGTTATAAAGTTCCACGTATCGTTTTTGTTAACAAAATGGACAAAATCGGCGCGGACTTCTTTAACTGTGTAAACATGATTGAAGACCGTACTGGTGCACGAGCTGTTCCAGTTGGTATCCCGATTGGTGCCGAGACTGAGCTGGAAGGCTTGATCGATCTCGTGACCATGGAAGAGTGGTTGTGGCAGGGTGAAGACCTTGGCGCCTCTTGGATNAAAGTGCCAGTTCGCGACAGCCTGAAAGACATGGCTGACGAATGGCGTGGCAAAATGATCGAAGCTGCCGTCGAAATGGACGACGAAGCGATGATGGAATACTTGGAAGGCAACGAGCCTGACGTTCCAACACTGCGCGCGTTGATCCGTAAAGGCACATTGGCTTTGGCATTTGTTCCGGTTCTTGGTGGCTCTGCATTCAAAAACAAGGGCGTTCAGCCTCTGTTGAATGCTGTTGTTGACTATCTTCCTTCGCCACTCGACGTTGTCGACTACATGGGCTTTAAGCCAGGNGACGAAGAAGANGTTCGTAACATCCCNCGTCGTGCNGATGACANCATGGCCTTCTCTGGCCTCGCNTTCAAAATCATGAACGACCCATTTGTTGGCTCCCTGACATTCGTTCGTATCTACTCNGGTACGCTCGGTAAGGGCGACTCAATGCTGAACTCAACTAAAGGTAACACNGAGCGTGTTGGCCGGATGATGATGATGCACTCCAACGATCGTGACGAAATCACCGAAGCATTTGCTGGTGACATCATCGCGCTTGGTGGCCTGAAGAACACGACAACTGGTGATACACTTTGTGACAAGAACGACGCTGTTGTTCTCGAAACAATGACATTCCCAGATCCAGTGATCGAGATCGCGGTTGAGCCTAAGACGAAAGGCGACCAAGAGAAAATGTCGACAGGCCTCGCCCGTCTTGCAGCGGAAGATCCATCTTTCCGCGTAGANACTGACATCGAGTCAGGTCAGACAATCATGAAGGGTATGGGCGAGCTTCACCTCGACATTCTCGTTGATCGTCTGAAGCGTGAGTTCAAAGTTGAAGCGAACATTGGTGCGCCACAAGTGGCCTACCGTGAGACCATCGACCGCGAAGTTGAGCATTCTTATACCCACAAAAAGCAATCTGGTGGTTCAGGTCAGTTTGGTGAGGTTAAACTCATCATTACACCGACAGAGCCAGGCGAAGGTTATTCCTTCGAGAGCCGCATCGTTGGTGGATCGGTTCCAAAGGAATACATCCCGGGTGTTGAAAAAGGCATTAAATCGGTTATGGACAGCGGCCCGTTGGCTGGCTTCCCCGTCATCGACTTTAAAGTTGCCTTGATCGACGGTAAATTCCACGATGTTGACTCCTCAGTCCTCGCGTTTGAGATCGCTGCACGTATGTGTATGCGTGAAGGCATGAAAATGGCTGGCGCGAAACTGCTCGAGCCAATCATGAAAGTGGAAGTTATCACTCCTGAAGAATACACCGGTGGTATCATCGGCGACCTGACATCACGTCGTGGTCAAGTTCAGGGTCAGGATACTCGCGGTAATGCGATTGCCATCGATGCGATGGTGCCGCTTGCGAATATGTTCGGCTACATCAACACATTGCGCTCTATGTCTTCGGGCCGCGCGCAGTTCTCGATGCAGTTTGATCACTATGAAGCTGTACCAAGCAATATCTCTGAAGAAATTCAAGCTAAATACGCTTGATCTGACACCTTTTACGGTGGCCCATGAGGGCCACCGTTCTACTGGAAAATGAAGGAGGCCTCTCATGGCTAAGGAAAAGTTTG
>JGI26088J50261_1001026_pt1 | contig 15653 bp, 16 predicted proteins | sample SaaInl1SG_22_DNA_FD_50261 | JGI IMG/M metagenome (IMG submission 50261)
GGTAGGGAGACAGGCGAGAGCATGCGGCAGGCGCTGATAACGGTGACGAAATGCCCCCTCGGTATTGCCGGCTGCGTACAGATAAGAAGCTGTTCAACACGNGGAGAGCGGAGGTGCGCCCACCGATTTGTCGCTGTGCGGGCTCGTGAGGCGCTAGTTTTAAATCATCTGCCGAGGGCAAGGGCGACTGCACCCACTGTGTTTGGACATTGACTGCGCGCACCGAGTCGAGCTTGGGCGCGAGATCCTGCGCCATCAGCGCCTGCCAAGCGGGCTGCCAAAGAGCGCGGTCACGCAAACCCCGGAGGACGCCAAATTGTGGTGTTTCTTGCCACGGCACGCCTTGAGTTTGACACCAAGCGCGGACCGAAAGGTCTCGCTCATAAGACCAGCCGTTGCCCGTTTCTTGGTGACTATGGAGTGAGGCAATACCGTGGCTTCGGTGGAGATCGTCTAAGACGTCGGTAGCCTCACCCACATGGATTTGTAGCGTGAGGCCGTGTTTGCGCAGCGCCGTATAGAGGTCACGTAAACACTCCAGCGTGAAATGGAAATGCTGACGCGCCGCATCTGGTTGTTGCCATAGCGCAGGCTCCAAGATGTAGAGGCATAAAACGGGGCCTGCCTTGGCTGCGTTGATGAGGGGGGCATGGTCAGCGACGCGTAAATCGCGCTTAAACCAGACAAGCTGTGCACTCATGGAGGGGGGAAATAGGCGTGGGTGCCGGTGCCGGTGCCGGTGTAGGGACGTTGGTGGGGCGCGAACGCAGGGGTGGCAGGGCACATGACGATAGCGTAACAAAAATACGCAAGGCCGTTAAAGTACCCGCGCTAAGCCTGCATCAACTCAACTGAATTAGCGGTGTCCGCTACCGTGGCGCGTTGGAAATCTCGGCGCCACCGCAGGTCTTCAAACTCTGTTCCGCGGTGCATGGTGCAGCGGTTGTCCCAGATGACCAAGTCACCCGCTCGCCAACGGTGGGTATAGACAAACTGTCGCTGCACCGCATGCGCAGTGAGTTCAGCAATGACGGCGTNTGCCTCCTCCGATGGCATCCCCTCGATGCCTGACACGTGACTGGCCAGATAAAGAGANTCTCGCCCACTTTCAGGTAGCTTGCGCACCAATACCTGTTTGACTTCAGGCAAGGCTGCCCGCTCGCTTTCTGAGAACTCATGAAACCCCAACTTCGCACGCGAGTGAAAAATAGAATGGGTAGCGATCAAGGGCCGCAGTGTCTGCTGACGCGCGGCAGGTAGGGCGTCGAAGGCCGCACGCAGGTCTGCGAACTGTGTGTGGCCGCCAATTTGCGCAATGCTTCTCGCGTATAACGCGGANGCACGGGCAGGGGTGTGTCGAAACGAAGAATCGGTGTGCCACAGACGGTTGCCCAGCTGGAACATTCTCTGGCGACTGNTTGCGTCCCAGATTTGGTTGTTGGTATCTAAGTTAGATACGTCAGCAATTTTGTCCCCAGTCCGCAGCTTGACATCATCGCGAAAAGACCCAATCGTCGTCTCCANCGGGCCAAACAACTCGGCAAAGCGCAAGTGGTCGGACTCATTCAAAGACTGTGCGGGAAATATCAAGACGGCGTATCGCCAAAAGGCGTCGCGTATGGCCTGAGCGGCGACCTCGTCAATACCCTGCGATAAATCGATATCGCCGACTTCAGCTACAAAGTCAGCGTTGATCGGAAAGATAGAAATGGCCATCGCTGTTCCTCTAGCACCCATGGTGTCGCCAGCCTGCGCTATCGACACGGGGGCACCCNAAATCTAAGCGTCAGAGGGTTGGTAGCTTCTGACAATNGGGGGGCCGGATGCGAACGGCGCGAGCGCATCCACCAAGCCTGTTTCCATGCGCCACTTCATGTAGGCTTTTTGGTGACCCAGCGTCTCCCACATTTCAACCAAAATCAGAGACTGCTCACCGTCTTCGGCGAATGTCTCGACTTTTAAACAGCCGTCGAAAGCGCGTGTGGCGGGTAAAGCCTGGGTCATCATCTCTAAGAGTGATGCCATTTTTCCCGCTTGTACGGGTATCTCCACTGTGACCATGACTGACATAAGTAATTCCTTTACATGTTGGGGTGGAGGTGACGCAAGCGCGCTCTACGTAAGCTCGTCAGGCTTGATACTTTTCAGTTTAGTCTAGAAAAAAAACGCCCGCAAGTCCGGATCAGCTTTTGCTAGACGACGGTATTTTTATAGAACTTCTAGCACCAACAGCTTGCACTCAGAGCCTTCCTCCTGAATGTAGGGCTCGGTTCGGCATTCATGCAAGCGCACACGATTCGACTGACAGAGTGACATGATGTGGTGGTCAAAATTGGTTTCTGCCCAGTAGGTGTCGCGCACCGTAAAGACCACAAAGCCGCCGGTGCAGGTGATCCGGACAAGCTCACTGAGTGCGTCAGGCTTCACGTGTGCCGACGTGAAGGTGCCCACGCAGGTCACGGCCTGATAGGCCCCATCAGGTATGGCCAGAGGCTGGTTCATATCGGCTTGAAGCAGGGTGCCGTAGACCTGTTTTTCCTTGGCTTGCGCCAACATACCGGCGGAGAAGTCTAGGCCATTGACGCTGGTGAAGCCCTGCTGGCGCAGCAGTTGCCCAACCAAGCCGGTCCCGCACCCTGCATCTAAAATCGTCGCGTTGGCGTCTGGCACATACCGCTTGAGCTGTTGCACCGCGCGTTCTGGCGCTGGATAGCCCCATGCTTTCGTGAGGTCGTGATCATATTGTTCAGCCCAGCCACCGTAGGTGTCCATTAAGGCATCGGTGGTGGTCGCTGTGAGCACCTGCTCATGAATGTTGCTTCTCGGATTCAAGGTTGCTTGTCCTTACATGCCTGTATGGCGTTCATTGGTGCGGGTGGCGCGTAGCGTATCTAAGCGGTTTTTTGCTCAGTGAGCGCAAGTGCTTCTATCGTTTGCTGGCGCATGATGTATTTTTGTATTTTCCCCGTGATCGTCATGGGGAATTCGTCTACAAACCGAATGTGGCGCGGCACTTTGTAACGGGCTATCTGACCGTCGCAAAAGCGGCGTATCTCGTCCTCCGTTACTGACTGGCCCTCTCGCAATTTCACCCATGCGCAGAGCTCTTCGCCGTATTTTTCATCAGGTACACCGATCACTTGTACGTCTTGAATGTGCGGATGGCTGTATAAAAACTCCTCAATTTCACGCGGGTAGATGTTCTCGCCCCCGCGAATAACCATGTCTTTTAGGCGTCCCACGATATTGACATAACCCTGATCGTCCATCACGGCCAGGTCGCCCGTGTGCATCCAGCCTGCAGCGTCAATGGCCTCGCGGGTTTTTTCCTCGTCGTTCCAGTAGCCCAGCATCACGGAGTAGCCACGGGTACAAAACTCCCCAGTGATACCGCGGGGAACCACGCGTCCATCGGTATCGACGATCTTGATTTCGACGTGCGGTTGCACGCGNCCAACCGTGGAGACGCGGCGCTCCAGAGGGTCATCTGTGGCGCTCTGCGTGGAGACGGGCGATGTTTCCGTCATGCCATAGGCAATAGTGACCTCTTTCATGTTCATTTCGGCTTGCACCCGCTTCATGACCTCGACCGGGCAGGGCGAGCCGGCCATGATGCCCGTGCGCAAACTACGCAAGTCAAGCTGGGCGAAGTCTGGATGCTCGAGTTCGGCGATGAACATGGTGGGGACGCCGTAAAGCGCGGTGCACTGTTCGTCTTGCACTGCTTTTAGGACAGCGAGTGGTTCAAATGCCTCACTGGGATACACCATGGTGGCGCCGTGTGTCAGACACCCCAAGTTCCCCATCACCATGCCAAAGCAGTGATACAGCGGCACCGGAATGCACAGCCGGTCTTTGTGGGTTAGTTTGATTGCTTCAGCAACGAAATAGCCATTATTGAGAATATTTTGGTGGGTGAGGCAAGCGCCTTTGGGCTGGCCTGTCGTGCCCGAGGTGAACTGAATGTTGATGGCATCGTCAAATTGCAACTGCGCACCCAAGGCCTCAACACGTGCTACGTCTTCGGGCCGCGCCAGTGCGCTGATATCGGCAAAATTGAACATACCAGGGGTTTGCGATGTCCCCAAGCGAATGACGTGCTTCAGGTCTGGTAACAACCGGGACTGCAAAGCACCGGGCTGGGCGCTCGAGAGCTCTGGCGCCAAGTCAGTCATGATGGCGAGGTAATCCGTGGACTTCAATGCGGGCGCCAAGACCAGCGCCTTGCAGCCAACTTTGTTCAGAGCATACGCCAACTCAGCGCGGCGGTAGGCGGGGTTGATGTTGACTAAAATCAGGCCCGCTTTAGCGGTAGCAAATTGCGTTAAGACCCATTCCGAGCAGTTGGGTGCCCATATGCCTACGCGATCGCCTGGCGCCAGACCGAGCGCTAGAAAACCGGCNGCCAATGCCTGCACACGCGCAGCCAGCTCTTGCCAAGTCCATCGAATGCCCTGGTCGACCACCACCAGCGCTTCTTGTTCNGCATACGCCGTTGCCGTTTTGTCAAAGGCTTGCCCAATGGTGTCGCCAATTAGTCGCGTGTTGCTGGCGCCGTGGTCATACGAAGGCTGCGCGGCCTGATTTTTCGTGTTGGTCATGTTGCCTCTCTTTGCTTGTGGGTCGCCTGTTGCAGGGCGGCACGACGACCGCGGCTGCAAGCACCAAAAGAAACAGTTTATGACACTGGCGCGAGGCGTTCAAGGTCTATGACGTCGCAAAAACAGATCGCAGCGATAACTTTAGAAGCTCTATCGAATGGGTAAGTGACCAGGTATTGGCACATTTATTCACTGACCGCGGATGGTGGCGAGCGCCTGTTCGGCGGCGTCCACGCGTACGGTGCCATTAGAGACCAAAATCTGTGCCAACTGGTCAACTTCTGGCCCCAAGGCGCCTGCCATCATGGCGACATTTTGCGCATGCAGGGACATGTGTCCCTTTTGTATGCCCGTGGTCGCCAGCGCCTTCATGGCTGCAAAATTTTGCGCCAAACCCACCGCCGCAATGATCCTAGCCAAGGCACTGGCAGACTGAACGCCCAGTATTTTTAATGCGGCTTTGGCCATGGGGTGAAGCTTGGTTGCCCCGCCAACCAACCCGACNGCCATAGGTATTTCAATCGAGCCAGAAAGATCACCATCGGCTGTTGTCTCCCAGCGGGTCAGGCTGGAATAACGGCCCAGCCGCGATGCATAGGCGTGGGCTCCTGCCTCGACCGCCCGTGTGTCGTTCCCCGTTGCGAGCACCACGGCGCTGATNCCGTTCATGATGCCTTTGTTGTGGGTCGCGGCGCGGTAGGGGTCTGCTTCGGCAAAGTGATAGGCCATCACCATGCCGTCGCGAACCGCTTCGCCGCCGATGTCCGCTGTGCGCCAGACACACCGCGCACGCGCCAGCCGGCGGTCAGCTAGATTGGACAAAATACGCAAGTAGGTCCGCCCACCTGTCCACTGCGCAATCGATGGGGCCAAGGCCTCTGCCATCGTGTTCACGGCGTTCGCCCCCATCGCGTCCAGCGTATCGATGATGATATGCGTGATGACCATGGGACCTGACTGCGTGTCTATGATGCGCACCTCCAAGTCCCTGAAGCCCCCGCCTAGCTGGATGAGCANGGGGTCACACCCATCGCAAATCGCTTGTATATCGGCCTTGCGCTCGAGGATGGAGAGCCGCGCATTGTAAGGATCGGGGACGTTGACCAGTTGAATCTGGGCAATCATGCAAGTCCCAGACATGGAGGTGATGAAGCCGCCGTTGTCGTAAGACTGGCGGGCCGCGTTACACACCGCAGCAACCACGGATGACTCTTCCGTCGCCATCGGAATCAGNACGTCGCGTCCATCGACTTTCATGTTGGTGGCAANGCCGACAGGAATAGNCATCGTGCCCACAAAATTTTCGATCATGTGATCACCAATCTCCGCCCCCAAGTTGCCAGCGTTGGCCATCAATGCCTGCTGTGTGTCATCAAGGTCGGCGATTTCCGATATCAGCGCGATNCGCTCAGCGACCGTTTTTTTGTGAAAACCCGTCAGGCGGCTTGAGTATGTAGATTGATTCATTTGGATGCTTGTTTTGCCGCTGGCAACGCGGGCCTGATCACTAGGCAGGCAGGTACGTAGGCAGGCAGGTAGGTAGGTAGTGCCTTAGGAGCGTCGTTGAGGGGAGGGCTTAAATCAGAGAATGGCTTCGCACTCAATCTCCACCGTCATGCGGGGATCAACCAAGGCGCTGACCTCGACCAAGGTCGACGCGGGCAGGTTGTCACCAAATGCGCGTATGCGTCGCGGGTTGATCGACGCGCGCTCTGTAATGTTGGTCATGAAAATTCGAACCTTGGTGACTTTGTCTAAGCTACTGCCAGCCGCTTTTAAGCAGGCTTCTACGTCGTCCATTGCAATATCAAACTGATCGACCGTATTCGCGGGAATCGACCCGTCCGCACGCATGCCCACGAGACCCGATACCCAGACAATGCCGTTGGCTTCGACCGCATGGCAATAGTGGCTGACTGGCTTCAACAAGTTATCCAGCATGATGCGATTTATCATCGTCTGTCTCCATGTATTTAACGAAAAATCATAGTGTAAGCATGATTGTTTATGTGCGGGGGGGAGGGCGGTTATGTGATTTGAAAAATCCACGTAGGTCGCGTCAAAGTAGCGTTTTCTGATTAATAGATATGCGAACCCCATACGCGAACAGGTTTTAACGCTGTNTCAGCGCCCCTTGAATTCAGCGTTTCTTTTTTCTTTAAATGATGTGGTGCCCTCCGCCAAGTCCTCGGTGAGGCCAACGTCATAGAACGAACGCGACTCCATGCGCAGCGCCTCATCAACAGGCATGCCGATTGAGCGTCGCATCACCTCTTTGGCAAAGCGTTGCGAGAGGGGGGACCTTGAGGCTAGCATTTCCGCATAGTTCAACGCGCGGCTCAGTAACTCCGCCGCTGGATAGATTCGGTTAACCAAGCCAATGCGTAGTGCATGATCGGCGTCCACACGCTCGCCTGACAAAATGATTTCCATCGCATGGCCAAGTCCGACAATGCGCGGCAGTCGAATGAGTCCGCCGTCACATGCGTGAAATCCCCATTTGGCATCTTGTAGCGCAAACTCGGCATGAGGTGCGCAAAAACGAATATCGCAGGCAAGGGCGAGCTCAAAGCCACCTGAAATCGCAAACCCGTTGATCGCCGCAATGATGGGCTTGTCAATATCGAGATTCCGTGTGATGCCTCCAAACCCTGGGCCATTGGTGAAACGCCGGCGAAACTCGGGCGCAGAGGTCTGAGCAAAAGCCATGGTGTAGGTCTTCAAGTCAGCGCCTGCACAAAACGCTTGGTCACCCGCGCCCGTAATGACCGCCACCCGTAGGTCATCGTCCGCCGCGAAGTCTTTCCACACGTCGACCAATGCCTCGTTAGCGTCAAAATTGAGCGAATTCATTTTGCTCGCGCGGTTAATGGTGATAACGGCGACGGCGCCATTTTTTTCGTAGGTGATATCGGCCATATTTGTTCTTGTACCTTTGTGGAGATGGTGTTTTTTGAGTCGTATGGGTCAGGTTTTCTTTTCTAACCGCTTAGTGAAAAAGCGCGTTGTCATATGCCGGCAACGACGAACAATCGGCAGCCGTTTTCCTCCCCGACCTGGTGAACTAACCCGCCCATAGAAGGGGGTGGGCTTTCTGGGGCTAAGCGTCCCGTTACTCTTATGCTTGGTGCGAGATCAACGACGACCACGTTGTAGGGAGCCGTGGCGCTGTACCCTGCGGGCGCGCGCCGTATCGTCGTCCAAGACACCAAGTGGCCTTCTGTTGGTACCTCAAAATTCTCGAATTCACGTGAGAGGCAGTTAACACAAACCACCGCAGCTGCGGTGAGTGTCGTTTTGCAATTGGTGCATCGTTGCATAGTCATTACTGCACGCCTCGCAGTATGGACACCGTACAGGCAACGCCGGCGCCCCCAAGGTTATGCGTCATGCCGATACGTGCGTTTTGAACTTGATTGGGATGCGTGTGGCGTAACTGACTAACAACCTCGAACACCTGGCCCAAACCTGTTGCGCCAACCGGGTGGCCCTTTGCTAGCAAGCCACCGCTGGCGTTGATAGCTACATCACCGCCAACGGCCGTACGTCCCTCATGTGCCCAATACCCGCCCTGACCTCGGGGAACCAAGCCAAGGTCTTCGCTGTCAATGACCTCCGCTATAGAGAAGCAGTCGTGCAGCTCTACCAAGTCAATGTCTTGAGCGCTCACACCTGCCAGCTCATAGGCACGCTGTGCCGCAACGACGGTCGCATTAAACGATATAAGATCCGCGTGCCCGCCAATGCTTGGCGAGCCCCTTGTTTGTACGGCCGCCAAGACCTGAACGAGTGGGTGCTTGAGTGTGGTGCTTAGTTTCTCGGCCACCGCCTTTGAGACCACCACCACCGCCGCTGCACCGTCACTCGTTGGGCAGCAGTCGTACAGTTGAATGGGGTCGCAGATGGGCAGACTATCTGCAATTGTCGCGTCGCTTAGTTCAGCGCCCATTTGCGCCAGTGGGTTATGGAGGCCGTTACCCTTGTTTTTCCGAACAACGGCACTGACATGTTCGCGTGTCGTACCAAACCGATCCGCATGCATGCGCCAGGCCAAACCGAATAGGCCGGGGAACGTCAGTCCGCTGGGACCGTCATTTTCGTTATCCATTGCACAGTTCAACGCAGCCGTGGTTTGCTTGGTAGGTGCGTGCGTCATGGTTTCAACACCCACCGCGATGGCGGCATTGACCTCGCCAGAAGCGACAGCCATGCAGGCATGCCTAAAGGCGATACCGCCAGAGGCACACGCTCCCTCCACTTTGGTGCACGGCACATTGGGTAGGCCAATTCGGTCAGCAACAATACCCGCCAAGACTTCTTTGCCGTTTAGCGGACCGCTTATAAAGTTTCCAAGATAGAGTGCGCCAATGTCTTCCCTGTCCACTGTTGACTCAATGAGTGCGTCCACCACCGCCCCCACAGCCAGACTTTCAATTGACTCATCGGCGTGTCGACCGAAGGTCGTTGACCCAATGCCAACGATATAAACATCACGCATGTGGCGTCTCCTTCTCAAGCATGTCGCGTAGCGACGTTTTGAGTACTTTTCCGTAATTATTTTTTGGCAGCATGTCGACAAACTTAAATTCCTTGGGACGCTTAAAACGTGCAATATGCGCCAAGCAAATCTCATCGAGTTCTTCCTGCGTGGGTTTCTTGTCGGAGCGAGGGACAATGAAGGCGATGACCTCTTCGCCCCAATCTGGGTGCGATCGACCCACCACAGAGCACTCCAATACACTCGGGTGCAGCAACAAGACTTCTTCGATTTCACGCGGATAAATGTTAGAGCCACCGCTGATGATCATGTCTTTGGAGCGATCCCGTAGCGATAGATAGCCGCGTGCATCAAGAAAGCCGATGTCCCCCGTCCATAGCCAACCGTCGCGTAGCGCGTTGGTCGAGGCTGTTGGGTTATTCCAATACCGCTCATAACCGCATCGCTGCGCGTAATGACTTCGCCCAACTCGCCTGCGGGGAGTACTTGTCCGTTTTCATTCACGATGCGCACCTCTACGCCGGAGCGCGGAGCACCGCAGGACTGCAGTCGATCGTGGTCTAGGCCCTGTTCATCGGCGCGATGGTCTGCTTTCGACAAGCCCGTGATCGTCATCGGACTTTCACCCTGTCCATACAGCTGATACAAGCGTGGCCCAAAGCAGGCGATTGCGCGTAGCGTATCACTCACGTACATGGGGCCNCCGCCGTAATACAAGGTGCGCAGTCCCGGGTAGGCGTGATCAGGTTGTGCATGGCTTAGGAGCCGCGTGACCATCGTCGGCGCGGCGAAAAGGGTGACGTTTNTCTGGGTTTCAAACGTCTCGAGTATTTGCTCCGGGTCAAACCCATCGAGAATCATTTGGGTGCCGCCTCCAAACAGGTGAGGCAAGCTGTAGAGGCCACTGCCGTGTGACAGAGGTGCTGCATGCAACTTCATGTCCCCAACGTTTACATGCTCAATGTCGGCGCTGTAGGTGAGCGACATAAATAGCAAGTTGCGGTGCGTTAGCATGGCCCCTTTGGGGCGACCGGTGGTTCCCGATGTATAAAAAATCCAAGCTAAATCAGTGGGCTCCACTGAGGCACAGGCAATCGGTGAGGCTTGGTATAGATCAGCGAAAGACTCAGAGTGGGTGGTCAACAAGTCGACCTGTGAACCTGTTAGCGCCAGCTCCGCTGCGACATCTGGGGCTAAGCTCTTGCTGATGAATGCGATGCGCGCACTGCAATCGTTCACGATATGCACCACCTCCTTGGCGTGTAATTTGGCGTTCACTGGCACGGCGCAGAGACCGGCAGTCCAACATGCAAAAAGCAAGTCCAGAAACTCAGGACAGTTCTCCATGCAAATTACAACCCGGTCACCNTTAGCGATACCCTCCAACGACGCCAGCCCTCCCGCAAGTTGTTTAATGCGCGCTGAAAAGTCGCGAAAGCTAAGCTCAGATGCACCGTAGCCGTAGGTCGCCATGCGCGGCGGTCTTGATTGCGCGTGCTTCTGCTGTGTGCTGTCGATGATCGCAATGGCATCTGGGTTCGCCAGTGCGCGCTGAAACAGGTATTGAGCGAGGTTGGACATCAACGCACTTTCTCTGTGTAAAAGTTACCGCCTTGAGTCGCGTAGGCGATGAAGAAGTTAGAAAAATCATCCAGAGGCTTGCCGCTCCCCTCTAGCTTGGCTCGTAAGATCGCCCCTTGCCAACCGATCCAAAAGATACGGGCAAGCGACTCGGTATCTGCGTCAGCCGGTAAGTCGTTTCTCGCTTTCGCCTGAGCCAGCACGTCAGCGATCCACGANTCCCAACCTCGAAAAACTGCCTGCAATTTTTTGCTCAACACCGGGTCCGTTGACCCCAACTCCTGACTCAGGTTGCCCACTAAACAACCGCGNCGGAACTGGTGCCTCGCCAAGCGATTACGACCGGTCNTCATCCACTGAGCAAGTCGTTGCAGTGGCGGCGTTTCCGAGTCACCCAGAATGCGACAAAAGCGCTCTTCAAAGTAGGCCTCGTACCACCCAATCACCTCCAGCGCGAAGCCTTGCTTGCTGCCGAAGAAGTGATAGAAAGAGCCCTTGGAAACGCCAGTCTCTCGCAGTAGGCGGTCAATTCCCAGCGCGTTGTAGCTGAACTCGGTCAGAAGTTCTGCCCCGTGCTGTACCAGAATATGTCGCGTTTGCTGACTCATGAACCGCATTCTGTACCAATCGGTCTAGGTTAAATAATGGGACAAATACCTATGTACATGCGTCTTGCGCGTCCTCCCACCTGCCGGCACTTGTGCTGGCATTTGCAACGACACAGTGGGCATGCTAAAAAAGGGCCGGTTGCTGGATTTTTATCGGTGAAGAGGGGAGATATCAGCATGTCTAAAGCGCAAGTTATCCACCAATTGGGCGCCCCTAGCGCGATGCAATGGATGGATTGGGAGGTGCCCGACCCCGCACCCGGTGAGGTCCGATTGCGTCACACTGCCGTGGGGGTGAACTACGCCGACACCTACCACCGAGCCGGTATTTCGCACCCGTGGGTGGTGCCACCGTGCCCCGTCGTCATTGGTTTTGAGGGGGTGGGTATCGTGGAGGGCGTTGGTGACGGTGTGACGGAATTCCAGGTGGGTGAGCGTGTGGCCTACGGGATACCGCCCTTGGGTAGTTATGCCGAGATACGCAACTACCCTGCTGACAAGCTGCTACACCTGCCAGAGGGCCTAGATGACCGAGAGGTAGCCGCGCTGTTAATGAAAGGTATGACCGCCCACTACCTTCTTCACAGAACCTATGCCGTCAAGCCAGGCGACACCATTCTGGTGCATGCGGCGGCAGGCGGCATGGGGCTCATTTTGTGTCAATGGGCGAAGGCTATGGGTGCGACGATTGTTGGCACCGTGAGCACCGAGGAAAAGGCGGAGGCGGCACGCGCTGCCGGCTGTGATTACGCCGTGGTGCGGTCAAAGAATAGCTTTTTAGAGGTGGTTCGTGAGGTCACCAATGGAGAAGGTTGTGCCGTTGTTTACGAGGCCATCGGAAAAGATACCATGCGTGAATCGCTGGACAGCTTGCGACTCATGGGCGTCTGCGCGGCCTATGGGCATGTATCCGGACCGCCAGACCCTATCGACGTGATTCAAGATCTCGGGCGTCGTGGCTCTTTGTTTATTACACGGCCAGCAATCATGCATTACGTCGCAAAACGCGCCGACCTCGAATGGACGGCACGTGACTTGTTTAAAGCCATAGGCGACGGTATTCTCAGCGCCAACATCAATTACGAATATGCATTGAAAGACGCGGTCAAGGCCCACGAGGCTATCGAGTCTGGAAACACCTTAGGGGCAAGCATACTCATCCCTTAGCCTCGATAAATCACCACACAAATCCGCTTCGGTTTCCTTGAATGGGGCCCAGGAAAGGTCGACTCTCATGCGTTGCAATGCCCGCCGGTGTTTCTATGTTGACGGTGTCGCACGTCATTAACAAGACGCGCAAAGTGCACCCCGACACGCAACACGCGGTGGAGCAAGCGATCAAGAAAGTGGGTTGCTCGCCCAACCGTTGAGCGCGAGCGCTGCCCGGTGCGCCTACGAGCACAGTGGGAGTGGCGATATCTGCTTTGTCTAATTGCTATTTCGCCTCTGTAGCCTATGCCATTGNGGCGGCATGCGCGAAAAATGGTTTGATGATGATGTTGGTCGACACGCATGAAGACCCGCAGTACGAATTGAAAGCAATTCAAGCGCTAAGAGAGCGTCGTGTGGACGGCATCCTCATCGCGCCGACGGCGGATCCCGAGCAGCGCACACTGAACTACTTGCGCGATCATCAAGCGCGAGCGGTGTTGGTAGATCGATTGGTTGGTTCTGGGTTCGATCAAGTTGCCGTTGAGAGGCTCGATGCCACCAAGGAACTGCTGTCACACGTCATCGGCTTGGGTCACCGCAGAATCGTTTTTGTGTCTGGCGTACCGGGTTGGTCGACCACCGAGGATAGATTGCAAGGTTATCGCGCCGCACNTGAGTCAGCAGGCATTGCTTTCGACGCGGAGCTGGTGCGCAACGGCCAATCGGCCTGTGAGACAGCACGTCAGGCCACACATGAATTGTTGGTTCTAGACCAGCGCCCAACTGCGATCATGAAGGGCAATAACCAGATGACTATTGGCGCATTACGCGCACTGCGTGACGCGCAGTGCGACTGTTAACGCGCCGGCTTGAAAACCCAGCAGCCAGGCGGCAGACCATACGTTTAACGCCTTCGCTGTTATTGAGAGAGTCGGTTATCGCAAATTGAATGTGATGAAGGAGGCAACAATCTTGTTTATAGTGTCTGAAGAAACGGCGCGCTGTAAGGTCGTGGGTAATTTAGATTGACGTTGCGGTAACTTGGTTAGGCGCAATTGGCTATTTAACAGGAGAACAACATGGCGACCTTCAACGACGTAATCATCCAAACACGCGATGACCTAAGAGCCTTTGAAGCGGCTATGACGCTGGAAGAGCGCTTGCCCGAGCGCAGCGTACTTGATGTGTTTATTCGGGCGGCCGAGCAGCAGCCCAATCGCACGGCCATCACCATGCTCATGACCGGTGCGCCCGACGAAGTACCTCGTTGCGTCAACTACGGGCAGTTGTTAGGTATGGTGCGGCGCTCCGCGAACCTGTTTCATAGCCTTGGCGGCCCGCGTCCCGGTGTGGCCTACATGCTACCCAGCCTGATCGAGACGCACGCCACGCTGTGGGGAGCGGAGACGGCGGGTTACGCAGTACCCATTAACTTTCTGCTGCAAGTCGATCACATTGCCGCATTACTTGAAGAGTCTGGCTCACGCATACTCGTGGCTCTTGGGCCGCACCCCGTACTTGATATCTGGGAAAAAGCGCTGGCTCTGCGCGAGCGCATGCCTGACCTCGTCTTGATTCGCGTTGCACCACCCGGCTCACCCGAGGAGGCGGGCGTGATCGATTTTCACACCGCTCTGGCTGNCCAACCAGACGACCATTTGATTTTTGGCGAGCCTGGTAAGGACGATGACATTGCCGCTTACTTTCATACTGGCGGCACCACCGGCGCGCCTAAGTTGGTGGCCCATNCCCATCGTGGGCAACTGATCGCCGCGCTGGGTGGGGCCGCTATGGGCAATTACCGGCCCGACGATATTTTCACCGCCACCTTTCCGCTGTTTCATGTGGCTGGCACTATTGCTGCAGGGCTGGCTGTATTCCTGGCAGGTACAGAGTTGCTGGTGATGTCACCCGGTGGTCTCCGTACACCTGCGATGGTGCAAGGCTTTTGGCGCTTGGTGGGACAGTACAAAGCGACCCGAGTGGCGGGTGTGCCGACTGCGATGGGCGCAGTCCTTGAGGTGCCAGTCGATGGTGCCGACATCAGTGCCGTGCGCGCTGGGATAACCGGTGCGGCCTTGTTGCCGCCCGCAGTGGGCGAACGCTTTCGGCAAGTCACGGGCGGTTACCTTTACGAGGTCTACGGCATGACCGAGGCCTCAGGTCTCATCGCGTATGACCCGGTTGCCGGTGCGGGCAAAGCCGGCTCAGTCGGGTGGGCGTTGCCCTATACACGCGTAGAGGTTCGTCAACTCGGTGCCGATGGGCAGTTGGGGGCTCTATGCCAAGCGGGCGAGGTGGGCGTGGTGAGCGTGATCGGCCCGCATGTGTCACCCGGCTATCGCAACGCCGAACACGGTGTTGGCATCTTAGACAAGGACCTGCTGAACACCGGTGACTTGGGCTACACAGACGAAGAGGGTCGCCTGTACATGGCTGGACGATCCAAGGACTTGATTATTCGAAGTGGCCACAACATTGATCCGGTGATGATAGAGAATGCCCTCGCTGCGCACCCCGCCGTTGCGTTGGCAGCCGCGGTTGGCATGCCAGACGCCTACGCGGGCGAGTTACCTGTGTGCTACGTCATGTTGCGCGAAGGGGCCAGCGTGACAGAAGCCGAGCTGCACCAATACGCCGAAGAGACCATCGGTGAACGACCCGCGTGGCCCAAACATTTTTATATCATTGATGCCATTCCCACCACCTCGGTTGGAAAAATCTTCAAACCAGAACTGCGCTGCGATGCCGCAACCAGACTGGTCAATGGGGTGTTGCGCGAGCAACTGGCTGAACCGGATGCACACGTGCAGGTTAGCGCCGGAGGAACAAGGGGGTTGATCGTGAGCGTGACCTTACCCCTTGCCGCAGAAGCCGCGATGCCAGCCGTTAAACAGGCACTGGCCGGTTATCTGTTTGAAGCGCGCGTCACGCTGGCCTGAGTGAGGCGGCGAATCCGATACCCTGTGCGGAGCCAAGCCAGCGTTTTATTTGGAATCGCTGCTTTGTGTTTTTGAGGCATCGTGCTCGGGTTTAGCTTCTGGAACAAAATCACCAACAACCTCTTTAAGCGGGCACACCCCAACGACGGGACACTTTGAGCAAGTGGCAACAGGGCAATAGGACACAGTGTCATGAGGACTCCCAATATCAATAAACAAAACCCACTATAGGATAAAAGCATTAATAAAGATACATGCGGTTAACACCGAC
>JGI26088J50261_1001037_pt1 | contig 15510 bp, 16 predicted proteins | sample SaaInl1SG_22_DNA_FD_50261 | JGI IMG/M metagenome (IMG submission 50261)
GCTGTTGAGTCTGGCTACTGTAATGGCCATGTCATCGCGCCAACGTACGAGCAAGTGTGCACTGGTGAGAGCGGTCATGTCGAGGTGGTACGTGTCACCTTCGATACGCGTGAAATACAGTTGAGTCAAATCCTCGAGGTGTTCTTCAGCGTTCACGACGCCACCACCTTGAATCAGCAGGGCAATGACGTGGGGCCGCAATATCGCAGCGGTGTATACCTCACGCGGTCCGAGCAACTACCCATCGTGACGGCATTCATTGCAGACCTAGCGTCGCGCGAGCAGGCGTTGCGAGGACGGATAACGACGGAGGTGGTGCCTCTGCACAACTACAGTACCGCTGAGAGTTTTCACCAGCAGTATTACGACCGGTTTCCCCAGGCCGGTTATTGCGACTACGTCATTGCCCCGAAAATTGCGAAGTTCATCACAGCGCACCCAGACTTGGTTGCCTAGGGTCGCCTGCGGCTTGCAGCTTACGGCTTACGGCGCTGTCCTTATTGGCTGATGGCCCGGGCCGCTTCCACTTGGCTCTCGAAGTAGGCCTGAAAGCTCATGACTAAACTGGACATGAGGGCGACCGCTCCAATCATGAGGGCGCACACCACCACCATGACGCTCAGCCAGTTGGTGAGCCCCGATGGGTGCGTATCGTCTAGGTCGTGGCCGGGGTTGTACTTGGCCTGCCAACGTGCTGGCGCCATGAGTGCGTAAAAGATAGCGGTGCCACAAGCGACAGCAATACAGATGCCAAAGACCGGTATGAGTATCCAAGCCAATAGGTCGTCTTGCCCAATGTTGTAAAAGCGTGCCAAGCCAACCAGCCCAGCGGCTGTGGGTAAGGGTGTTAGCCAGAAGCCGATATCTTTTAAGCCGAAAAGATAGAGCCGGTGAAGGCCCAAGCTGCCAAATAAGAAAGCGAGCCACGCAGCGATGGTCTTTGACTTGGGCGAGCGTGAGGTGATGGCGGTCATGTGTGGGTGTCTTTGCGTTGAGTGAGGTCGTTATGCAGCGTCAGAGTCCGTCGGGGCCGTCTGGGTTCCCTTGCCTAAGGTGCGCTCCATCAAAACGATATCTAGCCAACGCTCAAATTTCCAGCCGCAACCGCGCATGGTGCCCACGTGCGAGAACCCCATGCGACGATGCAAATTGATAGAGCCCGTATTGTCACTGTCGCCAATGACCGCCATCACGTGACGAATTCCCCGCGCCTCCAGCAGAGCCAGTAACTGGGTCATCAATGCGGCGCCTATGCCTTGGCCCATGCTGCCCGGGGCGACATAGACCGAGTCCTCGGTGCTGAACCGGTAAGCTGGTCGCGGCTTGAACCAGTTGGCGTAGGCGAAGCCAAGCACTTGTCCGTCGCGCTCAGCGACGATGTAGGGCAGGGATTTTTGCAACACATCGGCGCGTCGTGTTTGCATCTCGTCCAGACTGGGGGGGGCCGTTTCGAACGTGCCCGTGCCGTTGAGCACATGGTGTGCGTAGATCTCTTTAATCGCGCGCAGGTCGTTGGCGGTGCTAGCACGGGTAAAAATGTCGGACATGGTGTTGTAAATGCGTTAAATCCGCCGGGTGGGACAGGGGATATTGTGCCCGACAGGGGGGAGAGATGGGCGGCTACCCGTAAATGCCATATAATCGAGGGCTTGGTAACGTTTCGCTGGCCGGGTGGCTAGTCGTGTGTCTCAGGCGTTACGAGAATTTTGGAACGAATCGGTCTGGGTGTGATCTGCGCCAAGGCCGTGAAGCCCCACCCAAAGGATTAATCATGGTCGTTATTCGACTCTCTCGCGGCGGCTCTAAAGCACGCCCTTTCTACAATATCGTTGTCGCTGACAAGCGTAACCGTCGCGACGGCCGTTACCTTGAACGCATTGGTTTTTACAACCCAATGGCGCGTGGTGCTGAAGAGCCTTTGCGCCTAGCGCAAGACCGTTTGACGCACTGGTTGTCTATTGGTGCACAGCCATCAGACACGGTGGCCCGTTTGATGAAGGTGGCCGCGAAGGCCCAAGCCTAAGCGATCGTTTGGGCTCCCCGGATTCGGGTGGCCACCGCGAATCGTGTAAGAAGCGCGTATGCCTTTNTGGTGTGCGCGTTTTTTTTTGCCCATTTTAAGTAAGGGGTATGGTTAAATTTGTTGACCTTTCACCCCCACTTACACCCCTGATTGGTATCCCGTTTATGCCTGATATGCCCACCCGATCGATCCCGTGGCCGATTGCGACCCGACCCAAGGACGCGGTGGCGNTGGGGCACCTGCAGGGTGCCTGGGGTGTAAAGGGNTGGCTGAAGGTGACGCCTTACAGCGCCGATGCGGACGTCTTACTGCAGGCTAAAACGTGGTATCTGGAAGCGCCTGAAGGCCGATTTGCCAAGTCCTTCGACGCATTCACTGGAACGGTTCAGGTCGGCGTCACGGCCTGCAAGCCCCACACCGGTGCGTTGGTTGCCCAGTTAACGGCTTGCGACGACCGCGATCTGGCGCAGGCGCTTAAGGGTGCTCAGGTGTGGGTGTCCCGAGCCGACTTTCCTCAAACAACCTCTGCTGATGAGTTTTACTGGGTCGACCTCATTGGTCTGCGAGTCGTGAACCGTGAGGGTCTACCGCTAGGCGTGGTGCATGAGTTATTGGCAACGGGACCGACATCCGTCATGTGCATACATGACGATGCCTGCGTGGGCGANGGGGGTAAGCCGCTNGANCGGTTGATCCCGTTCGTTGCGCAGTATGTCGATACCGTGCAGTTGGCGGAAGGACTCATACACGTTGATTGGCAGGCAGATTTTGATGTTTAGACGGCCCATAACCGATGCCCGCATNCGCTGTGTCGCAAACCTTGCAGGGCGTCAACAGGGATATGGTGTGAGATCCGATGCGTATTGACGTTATCACGCTGTTCCCCGATCTGTTCGTGCCCTTTCAGCAGCAGGGCGTGGTGCGGCGTGCTTTCGACTCGGGAGCGGTCAACCTGAAACTGTGGCAGTTGCGTGACTTTGCGTCGGGCAACTACCGTCGCGTCGATGATCGCCCGTTCGGTGGAGGCCCCGGCATGGTGATGGCGGCGCAGCCCCTCGCGGACGCGCTGAGCGCGATTCGCGCTGACCGTGCTGAACCGCAAGCAATGCAGGCGCCTGTCGTGCTGTTTTCGCCTCAGGGCGAAACGATCACGCATGCGCGCGTTGCGGCGCAGGCCGCGTCGTCGCAAGGGGTGATCTTGGTGTGCGGACGCTACGAGGGGATAGACCAGCGTTTTGTCGACCGNTTTGTAGATCTGCAATGGAGTCTGGGTGACTTCGTCTTGTCGGGTGGGGAGATTGCGGCCATTGCTTGGCTCGATGCGGTCGCGCGTTTGCTTCCCGGCGTGCTGGGTGATGCCGACAGCCATTTGCAAGATAGTTTTAATGACACCTTAGACGGTTTGTTAGATTGTCCCCACTACACGCGCCCCGAAGTGTGGGAAGGGCGGGCGGTCCCCGACGCCTTGTTGTCGGGTAACCACGCGGCGATTGCGGCCTACCGACGTCAGCAAAGCCTGCGCGTCAGCGCACACAGCCGCCCCGATTTGATTGACGAGGCGCGCCGTACGCAGGCGCTGACGCCCGCAGACGAGGCTTTTTTGGCGGAAGTCGCCCGGTCTTCTCAAACCTAGGCTAGTCGCGCTATAATAGCGGGCTAACCGATCCTCTGTTTGGCCGCCTAATGGGACAGATCTCTTTGATGGGCAAAGAGACGCCATGGGCCTTGTGTAGCGCAAATACGATCGACTAAGAGGACCCTATGAACTTGATCCAAGAACTCGAGCAAGAAGAAATCGCTCGATTGAATAAAGAAATCCCTGAGTTTGCACCTGGCGATACCGTCATTGTGAGCGTCAACGTGGTTGAAGGTACGCGTAGCCGCTTGCAGGCCTACGAGGGTGTCGTGATTGCACGTCGCAACCGTGGTTTGAACAGCAACTTTATCGTCCGTAAGATCTCTAACGGTGAAGGCGTCGAGCGTACGTTCCCTTTGTACAGCCCACGTATCGCCAAGATCGAAGTCAAGCGTCGCGGCGATGTTCGTCGTGCCAAGCTGTACTATCTCCGTCAGCGTAGCGGTAAGTCCGCGCGCATTAAGGAGAAGCTGGTTCTCAAGAAAAAGCCTGCAGCAGCGGCTTCGTAAGCCAGCGCATGCAAAAAAAGCCACTGTACGCAGTGGCTTTTTTTTGGTCTAAAGTGATGACATTGAGTTCCAATTCCAATAGGCATTCGTTTTGACACAATCAAGAACCCTTCCTGCGAGTGGCATGCTGTCGTCGCTCCCAGACCCACGTGTCGTGCCCAGCGTGTGTAACCCCGNCGCGGAGGTTGCGGTCGGTGTAGACAAACTGTCAGNGGATGCGTTGCACGCGCGGTTTGGGCAAGATCTTGCGTGGCAGCCCGATGTCGTCCAAGAACTGCAGTGGCAACACGTTGAGACATGGCGGGATGCCGCCGTATTAATCGGACTGGTTATGCGTGAGGAGCTGACGGTGTTGCTCACGCAACGTAGCGCGCACGTGCCGACTCACGCGGCACAAATAGCTTTCCCGGGTGGGAAAGTGGACCCGACCGATGCGGATGCCCGTGCGGCGGCTGTGCGGGAGGCCGAAGAAGAGGTGGGTCTGCCATCCGCCTGCGTGCGCATCTTGGGCGAGACCGGTCAGTACATCACGGGCTCTGGCTTTCGCATTACCCCAGTGGTTGCATTGATCACACCCCCTGACGCCTTNGTGGCTAATCCGGGCGAGGTTGATGATGTGTTTGAAGTNCCNTTGTCCTTTCTGATGAATCCAGATAACCACTATCGACACCGGCTGAATATGGGTGAGCGTGGTGAGATCAAGCGCCAATGGTGGTCTATGCCTTATCAAGCTCCCGGTGCAGCTGCTGAGCGATATATTTGGGGTGCAACCGCAGGCATGTTGCGCAATTTTTATCAGTTTTTATCTGCCAAGTAAGGTCCCATTCCTATGATTTTTTTCGCCCTATTGGTTGCTACCCTGCTGGATTACAACGTCCCCTTTGCTTACGAGAAGCGACTAAACCCCTACGTATTGCGTTGGACGGCGACGGCGCAGCGGTGGACTAGCCAGCAAGCCGGCTGGGTTGATTGGGCTGTGGGCGTCGGGTTGCCGGTGATTGCGACGGCAGTGATATTTTTGGCGCTGTCTGCATTCGCCAGTGTGTTGGCTTGGGTGTGGTTGGTTGTCGTACTCTACGTTTTTTCAGGTTACGGGCAATTTAAGGACCATATGTCCCCGGTTGGCATGTTTGGTCGCGTTTCGCGGGATGTCGCGGACGAGGGAAACAATNCGTTTGATACGCCAGCCGCTGTACGTTTCGTTTTGCACCGCGTGGTCGGTTATTGGGTGGCCTTTATCGTGCTGGCTTTATTGGGGCTGGGGCCGGCCGGTGCGGTGTTGTATCGCCTAGCGAGGGAGAAAGCGACGCCCATGACGCAGTCACAGGGGGGCGAAGAACCAGCCGTAGAAGAGCAGGCCGTCGAAGAACAGACCGTCGAAGAACAGCCTGTGATGCAAGCGGTTCAGGTTGAGGCAAACGAGTCAACTACCACCACCGATGGAGTGGCGTCAGACCCTCACACTGCGGATCCTGTTCACGCCTTTGCGGCCTTGGCTTGGCACTGGGTGGGCTGGTTGCCTGCGCGCGCTATGGTCATTTGCGCGGCAATGGTGGGTGCGTTTGACGGCGCAATTGCCGCGTGGCGAGAGCCGGAGGGGCGCCACGACGAAAGCAATGATGCGCTCGTGGTCTCAGGCGTGCTGGGCTCGTTGGGGGAACCTGAGCAGATAACACCCGGGATGGTGGAGCGATTAGCGACGCGGTTGCTATGGCTTATCTTTGTTGCCGTTGGCGTGGTTAGTTTCGCCGTCTAAATTTTGCCGTCTAAACGAGCGCCAAGAATGCAACTGGCCCGTTTGTGAGCACTTACCAAGCCCGAGCTACCTCGGTTAATTCGAGGTGTAGATCTTGGTAAATGCTGTAGCGGTTGGGTGAAATCTGAGGCGGCTCTGTCTCGGTCGCATCCCGCACGGGGCACTCTGGCTCATGCAAATGGGTGCAGTTGCTGAACTTGCAATGGCCCAAATGTGCTGACAGGTCAGGCATGTAGGTGGCGAGTTGATCCACCGCGATGTGGTGCATACCAAACTCCTGAAAACCGGGGGAGTCAATAATGGCGCCAGCCGCTTGGTCTTCCGGGTTAAGCCAGTACAGCGTGGTGTTCGTCGTGGTGTGCTTGCCGCTGTTCAGCGCACGCGAAATTTCTTGCGTTCTTAAATCTACGGCCGGTAGCAGCTGATTAATGAGTGTGCTTTTTCCAGCACCCGAGGGTCCCAGAACCAGCGTGGTTTTTTGGCTCAGCAACGCGTGCAACGCGCTCAGACCCGCAGGGGGCGAGGAGAGTAGTGAGAGGCCGAGCACGGGGTAGGCCATGTCTCGGTAGGGTTGCAAGCGCGTCCACGCGCGTTCAAAGAGCGGTGTTAAGTCTTGCTTGTTCAAGATGATGGTGACGGCGATGCCTGTAGCCTCGGCGGCGATTAAAGCGCGGCTCAGCTGCATTTCAGAAAACTCGGGTTCGGCACCTAAAAAGACGAGGATGTGATCCAAGTTCGCAGCAAATGACTTGGTCCTCATTTCGTCTTGGCGAAAAAACAGATTTTTGCGTGGCAACACACGCTCGATCGTGCCTTGGTCCTCGGACTGTGACCACACCACTTGGTCGCCAACCACTGCGGTATTTTTCTTACCTCTGGGGTGGCAGATACGTTGACTGCCATCGGTTGCGAGCACGGTCACGTGCCGTCCAAAGGTCTCAATAACTAATCCGTTGTTCTCAACGTCTACGGGCCCGGTCTGTCCGCCTAGCGTCTTCTTCGCCGTGTTGCGTGGTTTGGTCGCTCGGGAGGGAAGTATGCGAACTTGAGCCATGGACCGGGGTGCCTGTAATGTTTACGCGCTGTGTTTTAGCGCGTTGACCTTGGTCGCCGCTAGAAAGTCTAGGCTGGTTAAGCCTGTAGGCTCATGTGTGGACCACGCCACCGTGCATTGGCTGTAGCTCACGCGTATGTCTGGGTGGTGGTCGAGTTGGTGAGCGACGTAGGCGACGGCATTTACAAATGCCATGGTGTGGTGGAAGTTTTTAAATGTGAACTGTCTTTGCAGCGCACCGTCCTCAATGCGCCACCCTAGGGCCTCTTCACCGTTGAGCTTGGTTAGTTCGCTCACCACGATCGTCGGCGTGAGCAGGGTGGGGCGGGGGGTCGAGTCGGTCATGGGTGTGTAGGGGCTGTAATGCGGGTAATACGCTCCATCGCCGCCGGATGCGAGGCATAAAAGCGTGTGTAAACCGGGTCTGGGGTGAGCGTGCTGGCGTTGTCTTTGTAGAGTTTCGTGAGGGCGCTAGCCAGTGCACTTGCTTCGGCGTGCTGACAGGCATAGGCATCGGCTTCAAACTCATCTTTTCTGGAAAACCCAGCCAGCAAAGGGCTTACGAAAAACGTTACCAAGGGCAGCATAAACATAAACAAGATGAGGGCCAATGCGTCGTTTGGTCCGCCGACATCGGGAAGGACGCCGAGTCCGACATAAAACCACAATTGGCTGGCAAACCAAGACAGTGCCGCCAATGCCAAGGCGCTTAGCGCGAAGAGGCCGATGATGCGCTTGCGTATGTGTTGGTGAGCGAAGTGGCCCAGTTCATGCGCCAGCACGGCGTTGACCTCTTTAACGCTCAGACGATCCAGCAGCGTGTCAAAGAAGACCACACGTTTGCTCTTACCAAAGCCGGTGAAGTAGGCGTTTGCGTGTGCGCTACGGCGGCTTCCGTCCATTACAAAAAGCCCTTCCGCTTTGAATCCACAGGCCTCGATCAATGCATTCGCGCTGGCCTTCACGTCTTCACGGGTTAACGGTTCGAACTTATTGAAACGCGGGGCGATCCACTTGGGGTAAACGAACAGCATCAGCGCGTTAAAGCTAGCCCAGACCGCCCATACATACAGCCACCAGTAGCTGCCCGCCGCACCCATCAGCCACAAGGCGACCCAGGCGAGGGGCAAGCCGAGTGCGGCACCGAGGACGGCGCTTTTTGCCAAATCAGACAGCCACAATGCCGGTGTTGTTTTGTTAAAGCCAAACGCGGCTTCCAGCTTGAAGGTGCGCCACCATGCGAACGGGAGTTCGATGAGAGAGCCGAGCACCACGACGCCCGTTAACAGCGCGATTTGTTGGGTCATGCCAGAGCCAAGCGACGCGAGCAGCCATTGATTCATGGCATCAAGGCCGCCCATCAGCGTCCAGCCAAGCAGCACCGCGTGGCTGACAAAGACGTCCAAGTTGCTGAGGCGCAATTTGGCTAAGGTGTAGTCGGCCGCTTTTTGATGTGCTGCCAAGGAGACGTCCGAAGCAAATGCGCTGGGTACGTGGTCTCGGTGGGTCCAGACATGGCGAGCCTGACGGCTATTGAGCCAGAGTTGTGTCAGCACGTTCGCGACCAGCAGAATGGCGAAAGTGAGGGTGATGTACGTGGAGATTTCGAGAATTTGGTGCATTCGGTGCCGAGGTGCGGGGGTAAAGAGACCGATAAATTGAGCGCGTTAGTCAATATTGTGGCAGTTTTAGTGCCCGATGCCGCGCGGTACCGCAAATTGGCTTGCGTTTTTCAGGCCTAACCAGATCGGAGACAATAGGCAAATGAGCGAAAACACACATACCCATTTGCCGACAGCGCCGACGCAATTGCCAAAATCTGACCAAAATCTCATTTGGTTGGACTGCGAGATGAGTGGCCTGGACCCCGAGAAAGAACGGTTGCTGGAGATTGCCGTCGTGATCACCAACGCCGATTTATCCATACGGGTTGAGAGCCCCGTTTTAGTCGTTCACCAAAGCGACGCGGTACTTGGCGCCATGGACGCGTGGAACACGGGAACGCACGGCCGCAGCGGACTCACTGACAAGGTGCGTGCCAGCACAGAAGACGAGGCCTCTGCAGAGGCCAAGCTACTGGCCTTTATCAAGCAGTATGTGCCGAAAGCGGGATCGCCTATGTGTGGCAACACCATCAGCCAAGATAGGCGGTTTTTGGTTAAATACATGCCTAAATTTGAGGCCCATTTCCACTACCGTTGTTTGGATGTCAGCACCCTCAAGGAGCTGGCGAAGCGGTGGCATCCCGAGGTGTTTAAGCGCTTCAAGAAGCAGCAAGCGCACACCGCCTTGGCGGATGTTCATGAGTCGATTGACGAGCTGATTCACTACCGCACCCACTTTTTACGCATGCCGACAACCGATGGTGTTTGATAACAACAACGGGCCGCGTGCCCTTGTTTCAAATCGTCAAAGCGTGGCATAATAGGGTTTTCCCGGATTGGACATGGCGGGGCCACCCTCACCGGGATTTGCTTCATCAGCCTCACACCCTCGGCCGAACGAAGACGTGTTGCGTGTTCTGATACCAAAGACCACGCTCAGCAGCACGACTTCTTACCTTTGTTTTCGGCCACTTGCTCCGTACCTTCGGCTTTACGCCGACTGTGTTGACCGATTGGATTGGGTGGTTGGTGTTTTTCACCTAGAGCCCTCTTCGGTAGCACCCAAGGTACAGGTTATGCCTGAGTTCCTGTGCGTCGATTGTGTTCGTCAAGCGTTATTTAGTTACGCAGGAAGTTAGTCATGAAAGAGTTTTCAAATCGCCCTCCACGCGCGGGTAAGCCGCGCTTTTCGCGTGGTCCGCGTACAGAAGAGGTGCGTGCGCCAAAGCGCCCCACGTTAGANATCACGTTGGCCCAGGCCTTCACAGACATGGGCCTGGCGACCGAATTGGTGCAGGCCGTAGCCGACCTCGGCTACACCGCGCCCACCAAGGTGCAAGAGGCCGCTATTCCGCGCTCATTAAATCGTGGCGATAACGAAGTCGTGGACTTGNTGGTTTCTAGCCAAACCGGTAGTGGCAAGACGGCTGCGTTTCTGCTGCCTGTGTTACACATCATTCTTCAACAGCAAGAGGCTGAACGCGCTGAAAAGGTGCGTTTGGACGAGGCGGCTCGTGCCGCACGCGAAGCCGCGTTGGCCGCCCAAGGACAAGACGCTGATGCGCAAGACAGTGCGGAGTTGCTCTTAGCGGGTGCCAAGCCAAAGGCCGACAAGCGTGCGCCCCGCAGCTTTGAGCCTGCGACACCCGGTGCNCTGGTCTTGTGCCCGACCCGTGAGTTGGCGCANCAAGTGGCGCGTGACGCGATTGACTTGGTCGCGCATTGCCGCGGCCTGCGCGTGGCCAGTGTGGTCGGTGGAACCTCTTACGTTCACCAGCTTGCCGGATTGCGCAACGCCGATGTCGTGGTTGCAACACCGGGTCGTTTGTTGGACTTGCAGAAGTCTGGCCAAATTCGCCTAGACAAGGTTCAGTACCTTGTTGTTGACGAAGCGGACCGCATGTTGGATCTGGGCTTTGCTGAAGATTTGGCTGATGTGCACGCCCTCACTAAAGATCGCGCACAGACCATGATGTTTAGCGCAACATTTGCGCCCCGTGTTCAGCAGTTGGCGATGCGCGTGATGCGCAAGACCGAACGCATTGAGCTGTCAACACCTGAGCACACGCATGACAACATTGAGCAACGTTTGTACTGGGCGGACAACGCCTTTCACAAGCGTAAGTTGTTGGACCACTTTTTGCGCGACACCGAGATCAAGCAAGCGATTGTTTTCTCTAGTACACAAATCGAGTGTGACTCGTTGGCCGAAGACCTCCAACAAGACGGCTTCTCTGCCGTCGCGTTACACGGTGCCTTGGGCCAGGCGGTGCGTAACCGTCGCCTTGCGTCGGTCCGTGATGGTACCGTTCAAATTTTGGTCGCCACCGATGTCGCGGCCCGCGGCCTAGACGTGCCGACCATTACCCATGTNTTTAACTTCGGTCTTCCCATGAAGGCTGAGGACTACACCCACCGTATCGGTCGTACCGGTCGCGCTGGTCGTCAAGGTTTGGCGATCACGTTGGCTGAGTTCCGTGACCAACGTCGCATCTTCGCCATTGAGGCGTTTACCCGTAAGCGCTTTGAAGAGAAGACGGTTGAGGGCATGGAGCCATCCCGTCGTCCGAGCATTGGTGCAGGTGGCGGTGGCAACGACCGTCGCGGTAATGGCGGCCCACGTCGCAATGCCGGTGGTTTTGGTGGCTCACCTGGTTTTGGCGGTAACCGCGGTGGTAATTTTGGCGGTGGACGACGTGAGGGCGGCGGCGGATTCGCTCCGCGCTCTGAAGGTTTCCAAGGTCGCAGCGAGCCGCGCTTTGACCCACGCTTTGAGGGGCGTCCAGAGCGTCGTTTCGATAACAACCGCCCGGACACCCGTGGTGGTCGGCCTTTCGAGGGCCGTTCAGAGCCGCGCTCAGAAGGTCGTGCAGACCCGCGTTTTGCAGACCGTGGTAGCCGTTTTGACACTCGTGCGCCCCGTCCAGAGTCGCGCGGTGCGGGCGCTCCTCCGCGGGGTCATGACGACCGCCGTGCAGCACCAGCTAGGAGTGCGGCCCGTCGTTAAAAACGTAGACCACACCCTCTGAACAAAGAAGCCAAACACGCCTGCGTGTTTGGCTTTTTTCGTTGTATTCTCTTGTGATGTCTTTGTTGTTTACTTCTTTTTGGCGCGCAGCTTCCTACTGCTTCTTGCCCCGAGTGATTGTTGGCTCCTTCTTGCCGTTGGTGCTCATGATGGCCGTGGTGGTAGGTCTTGGCTACGTCTATTGGGAGCCGAGCGTCGCGTATGTCACGCAGTGGATGCAGTCGACTGATCTCACGCAGAGCGTTTTAAACTGGATGGACAGTGTGGGCTGGTCGGGCTTGAGCTCAGTGGTCGCACCGTTGATCATTATTTTTGCATTTACGCCCTTGGTCGTGGTGGCCACTTTGTTGCTTGTTGCGGGGTTTATGACGCCCGCAATGGTGGGCTTGGTGGTAGATCGGCGCTTCTCTTATCTCATTAAGCGCGGTAGCAGCCACTTTTGGGGCAGTATTGTGTGGTCCGTATCCTCCACGTTGCTGGCCATTGTCATGCTAGTGGTGTCGATTCCGCTCTGGTTTATTCCGCCGCTTATTTTGTTGGTTCCGCCGCTGATNTGGGGNTGGNTGACCTACCGGGTGTTTGCCTACGATGCCCTGTCAGAGCATGCCAGTGCACATGAGCGCCAGACGATTTTTCAGCGTCACCGTTTCAACCTACTGACTATGGGCGTGGTCTCTGGCTATCTTGGAGCTGCGCCGAGTTTGCTATGGGCATCCGGAGCCATTTTCATTGTCATGGCGCCGGTTTTGGTGCCTCTGGCCATCTGGATTTATACCCTTGTACTGGCGTTTTCCTCGCTTTGGTTTGCCCACTACTGNTTAGCGGTGCTCGACAACATGCGTCAGACTAGCCCTGACAGGGTGTCGGCTACCGCCTTGCAGTTGGACGCGGAAGATTTACAAGACCTTCGTGACACCAATCGTTTATAAGACCTCACTGACTATGACCCCCAACTTTGCAGCCCTCATCATTGGTGATGAAATTTTGTCCGGCAAACGTGCCGACAAGCACCTAACACAGCTGATCACCACGTTAGGCGAGCGCGGGCTGTCACTCGCCTATGCGAACTACGTTGGAGATGATCCACAACGTATTACAGACACCATTGCGCACCTGGCTGATAGCGGAGATGTGGTGTTTTCGTTTGGTGGCATTGGTGCAACGCCAGATGATTACACGCGACAGTGTGCTGGGAAGGCGCTGGGGCGCGAGCTAATGCTGCACCCCGAGGCGAAGACGCTGATTGAGCAACGCATGCAAGACCTCGCCGTCGAGCGGGGTGAAACCTATGTGCCGGGCCACCCTGACAATATCCATCGCCTAAACATGGGTGTCTTCCCCGAGGGCGCTGCCATTATTCCCAACAGCTACAACCGCATACCGGGGTTTAGTGTGTCGACCACGGCGGGCGGGGCCATGTACTTTGTACCCGGATTCCCGGTGATGGCCTGGCCCATGCTGGAGTGGGTGCTGGATACCCATTACAGCGCCCACTTTGCGCGGGGTGCTTGGCAGGAACGTTCTTATATTGTGTACGGGGCGATCGAAGCGTCACTGACACCGCTGATGCTTGCGCTTGAGTCGCAGCACAGCCAGATCAAGGTCTTTAGCTTGCCTAGCGTCGATCATCCCGAGCACGGTCGGCATGTAGAGTTGGGCGTCAAGGGGCCGATCGAAGCGGTGAGTGCTGCGTTTGTGGCGATGCGCGCGGGCTTAGATGCGCTCGGTGTTCAAGTCGGTCCAGAAATGCAACGCGGCCAATAGGCCAGACGAGCGCGTGGACTATCGCTTGGTTTATAATTCGAATGCGCTGTATTTTGGTGCAAATTATAATAAAGCACCAAAATAAAGCATAAATGTGCCTTATTAGTGCATTTGTAGTTAGAGAATTCCCAGCGTTCAAAACTTAACCCCCGATGGTGTGCGCCAAGTCCTTGATTCACCGATAGACTCGCCGTGTAGTTTTTTAAGTGTGCTTTTGGCACAGAACCTGCTAACTCTACTTCCAAACCCTATTGATGAAACCGGATGGCATGGTGCGATCCGGTTGCTGATTTGATTACCAACCTTTCAGGAGATTTCTGATGGCCAAGACCGTCGCCGACGTGATCCAAATGGTGAAAGACAACGACATTAAGTTCGTTGATTTCCGTTTCACCGATACCCGCGGAAAGTGGCAGCACATTACTGCCCCCGTGTCTCAATTCAACGAGAGCAAGTTCGAAGAAGGCCAAGCCTTCGACGGCTCCTCCATTGCCGGCTGGAAGGGTATTGAAGCTTCCGACATGTTGTTGATGCCTGATGCAAAGACCGCTTTCATCGATCCGTTCTTTGAAGAGCCTACGTTGGTCTTAACGTGCGATGTCATCGAGCCTACCGANGGTAAGGCCTATGAGCGTGACCCACGCTCGATTGCCAAGCGCGCAGAAACCTTCTTGAAGTCCACGGGCATTGGTGACACGGCATATTTTGGTCCAGAGCCAGAGTTCTTCTTGTTTGACGACGTCCGTTGGAGTACCGAGCCCGGTAACTCTTTCTACGCGATCGACGAGTACGAAGCACCGTGGAACACGGGTGCCAAGCTAGAGGGTGGTAACCGTGGTCACCGTCCCCGCGTCAAGGGTGGCTACTTCCCCGTTCCACCGGTTGACAGCACCATGGACATGCGCAACGAGATGTGCCAAGTCTTGGAGTCGGTTGGTATCCCTGTTGAGGTGCATCACCACGAAGTGGCCGGTGCAGGTCAGTGCGAGATCGGCACGCGTTTCTCTACCTTGGTTGAGCGCGCTGACTGGACGTTGATGCAAAAGTACGTTGTTCAAAACGTGGCGAACATCTACGGCAAAACAGCGACCTTTATGCCCAAGCCATACCACGGCGATAACGGCTCAGGTATGCACGTTCACCAGTCCATCTGGAAAGACGGCAAGAACTTGTTTGCTGGCAGCGGCTACGCAGGCCTTTCTGATACCGCGCTGTACTACATCGGCGGCATCATCAAGCACGCTCGTGCATTGAACGCGATTACCAACCCGGGTACGAACTCGTACAAGCGTCTGGTTCCCCACTTCGAAGCACCCGTGAAGCTGGCGTACTCGGCGAAGAACCGTTCCGCGTCCATTCGTATTCCAAACGTTGCGAGCGATAACGCACGCCGTGTGGAAGCCCGTTTCCCAGATCCATTGTGCAACCCATACTTGGGCTTTGCCGCGTTGTTGATGGCGGGCTTGGACGGCATTGAAAACAAGATCCATCCGGGTGAGGCCGCTACCAAGGACCTCTACCATTTGCCACCAGAAGAAGACAAGTTGGTGCCAACCGTTTGCTCTAGCTTAGACCAAGCGCTTGAGGCGTTGGACGGCGACCGTGCCTTCTTGACCAAGGGCGGTGTATTCACCGACTCTTGGATCGATGCCTACATCGAGTTGAAGATGCAAGAAGTCAACCGCTCACGTGTGGAAGTCTCCCCTGTCGAATTCGACATGTACTTCAGCATGTAAGTTGGCGCTCTGATGCGAATAAGGGCGGTTTCGACCGCCCTTTTTTTTATCAATCACTTGTCACATTGATGCCTGATAACCATGCGCACTAAAGCAGCTACCACCGATGAGTCCGCGTCGACGGCCAGCACGGTCATTGCCGACCGCTATACGGTGTTGGATGCGCTAGCCACCTCCGTCGCGGTTGTGGACTTGCGTTCCCGCGTGACCCATCTCAATGCAGCCTTTGAAGATTTGTTAGGCATCTCCCGTCGCATCTTGATGGGGACGAAATTGGTCAACTATTTTGTGGAAGTAGATTTGCTTGCGCAATCGATTGATGCAGCCCGCAACAATGCATTCACGGTCACGCGTTTTGAGGCGACGGTTCAGCGAGACCTGTCGACTCTGGGGACCCCCG
>JGI26088J50261_1001043_pt1 | contig 15493 bp, 10 predicted proteins | sample SaaInl1SG_22_DNA_FD_50261 | JGI IMG/M metagenome (IMG submission 50261)
CTTACTTGCTCAGTGAATAGTATTCTTCCGTCTAATCCTTTCACAGCTACCTGACCAGTGGCATTACTAGCAGTTTTGATAGTGATTGCATTACTTGTAGGGTTAGGATAAAAAGACACGCCCAATGCTTTGAAACTAGGTACAGAAATAGTAGATGTATCAGCAGCATATTTTGCTGAATCTAAAGCTGGAGTGAAACCTTGCAAGTCATCATTGTTTCTTGGCTTAACAGCGTAGTTGCCAAAACCATAATACATAAGGCCTACTAAAGCATCCATCTCCATATCTTTGGTAGCCTCTACTAGCGGCACTTCTAATATACCGTCTTGTGTTTCGTAAGCAGAGTCAGAAAGNACNGANACCCATAGNGAAGAGTTGTTATTGTTATTCTTCACCCCAGTTTGTACTTTAGTGCTATTGTCATAATCNGCAGCAGTGTCATTAGACACGGTCCACTCACCAAATGGGTTAAACTGTGGGTCAGAAATCTTAACCTTTCCTGCGGCATTCACCATCTTCACTAGCATACTCTCATATTTCTCGTATCCATTATCTGCTCTTCCTGCTGCATCACTTACGGGTAATTCTATTGGAGTAATCTCCGCAGTATTTCCAGTCTTGGTTACAGAGCTAACGATGATTTCTGTAAAACCAAATGACTCAGAAACCTCACCTGTTACTTCTACCTCTTCCGTTCTCCATAGGTCAAGTAAATCTGCACTACCTCTAAGGTGTATACCACCCCACTCCGTAGCATCTTTATCTTGTATGTATATATCTTCTAAGTCATAAGGCTTAGCACTTGCGGTTACATATCCTTTTACTGTAACTACTTGGCCTCTGTATGGACTAGCATCTGAACTTGGATCTAGTACGTACTGAAGGTCAACGATACTAAGTCCGTTATCTCTTACGGTGTAAAAAGCAGTTGCTCCAGTAGCTGCACTTGCGGTAAATGGCTCAAAGCTTTCGTTTGCGTCATTGTCTGTAGCTTTGATGTAGTACTTTACAATAGTGCCATCAGCTGCACTAGGAATAGTTGCTTCAAACTCGTCTGTAGAACCTGCTTTAAGTGTCATTGGCACAGCCGTGAAACTTGCATTTGCAGCATTTACGTCTGTTGTATAGTATAACGTTTGGCTCGCTACCGTACCGTTAAAGTCAATAATCTTAGCGGCAATAGTAGCAGCATCAGAACTTGTAGGCACTAGAGGCATTCTTGTTACCTCAGTAATACTAGGAGGAGTATCACCCAGTTTGTAATGACTTGTGTCAAATGGATTAATCTCATATCCTCTTCCTGTACCACCTGTACATCCATTTTCAGAATGAACGATAATACCCGTAATAGACTCAAACTGAGATCCTACTATAGGCGTTACAAATTCGCCAGTTGTCTGTGGGCTAGAAGCATTTCTTGGTTCCCAACTTGGCAATTTTTGAGCTAAAAATCTATCTGACACATTGATTACGTTTCCATTTACATCACTCACATCAAAACTAACACGGGTACCACCACTAAATGAACTTACGGCTACTACGGTTAGATTTTCTATCGTAACTAGTGAGCCTTCCCAAGCTTCTCCTGTACCCAAATTATTTACTCTACTTGCATCATTAAGCAATCCAAGGTTGATAGTAACGGGAGCTGGTGCTGTGGTAGTACCTATTACAGTTACAGAAGATGCATCTGAAGGGTAAATCTGTGTTTCACCACTAAAACTTCCTACTTCACCAATTACTTCTACGATCATTCCAGCTACAAGGTTATCTAACGCCGTAACCGGTTGACTCTGTCCGCCATCTTCGTAAACACCGTGAATCTGAACAGCTGAGAAGTCTCCCATCATTGCACCACTTGCTGTATCCATAAGATGTACACCTGGTCTGTATCCTCCATTCACAGATCCTGAAGAAACTTCGGTTAGGTTACCATCGTGCATCACGATTCCTACAGTTTTCACTGTTTGACCAGCGTAATCACTTGCGTCATCACACGCGGCAAGGTCAGTTGGACTTACATACTGAATGTCTCTCACAGACACACTTGTTTGAGCATTTACACCTAAGATTGTTACTAATCCTAAGGCTAAAACGAGTAATTGTTTTTTCATTTTTAATTTGTTTTAAAATTTTTATTTAATGACGGCAAATTTGCTTTTGTACAACTTGCCTGTATCTAAGTCTTTTACGGTAAATATGTATATGCCCCTAGCAATGATTTGTGTATTCTCGGTCAATAAATCCCACGCGTGCTCTCCTCCACTGTATACATTCTGTGATACGTCCTCCGCCCCAAATGTTTGATTCCAGCGAATGTCGCTTCCGTCATACTGAGCATTATGAGTTATTTGGTCCAAGAAATCTCCTGCTGCCGAAAAAACCGTGATTTCACAATTGGCTGGCAAATTAGCAAAGTACAATTTCCTGCTCTGCTCCTGAAAAGAACTTACTCCTTCCCAACTTGCTCCTGCATAATATGGATTAGGATAGGCAAATGGCAAATTGGTAGTGAGATTTTCATTTACTGGCTTACCTGCAAATGCTCTATAATTATTGGCCAACGGGCTACTCTCCAAACTCTCTAAGTTGCTCTCTTCATTGCCTCTATCAAATGCGGTAACCGAAATAGCATACTGCCATCCGTTAAGCACATTCTCTATGGTGTATTTATACTCATAATCTGTATCGTCCCCCTCAAATATAGCTGGATCTGCCAAACGCACCGCATCAAAACCAATCTCATAATTAAAGCCATTGTCGGCGATATCATACTCGCCTATCTTTACCAAATCACGTTGCAAGTTAGGCACGTTGGTTACGTCAAATCCAAGTTTGGTCATATACAAACGGTACCCTTCAAAGTCTTTTATCTGACTAATAGGATCAATGCTTTCCTCTGCATTGTCGTCCCAATATATTTCTATCTTATTGTCCGATGTTACCACCTTAGTATTTGGAATCTCCGGTGGAGCAGGAAGGATAAATCGGGTCAACTCACCATCACCATCCAAATCCTCATCCGCATCTAGCACTCCATTAAAATTGACATCTTCACCTTTGTAGGCTGTCTGTGCCCAACTAGCATTGGCCAAGAATGTACTTTGTTGCGTGCTGTTATTTTCACTATTAGGACTGCCGTCTTCTTTTTTCTTGCCAAAAATGAATGCGTAACTTACCTTGATTTTATCCCCTGGAGTAAAATCTAAGAATGGACCTACAGAAACTAAGTCGGAACGATTACCCGCCTGATTGAGCTGCTCCACATAACTACGTGACCCACAACTTGAGTTGGTAGTATTATCCGCATCCCAACACGGATGGTCATTAAGACCTCGGGTCATTTTTTGATACCGTGTATTATCATTGGTCGGTTGGAAGTAGATAGGGTCTGAAGTACTATTAAACTGCCACGCATTGTAGTGTGCATTAAAACGCGTATTTGCATCTGGGTGCTGAAAACCATTTTTGTCCTCTGCTCCTAGAAATTTTTGCCCAACGTAGCTATCCGTAAACCCGACATCGCCTGAGTTATCATAGCAATACGCCATTTGCAGACTATCAAAGTAGCCGTTACCCCCTTTGTTATAAAAAGCAGCACCTCCGCTACCTGCAGGAGTGATATTAATATTACGTACTACTGTATTGGCCCAAAGTCCGAAGTATGCGGAATCGATGGTATTAGCTCCAGTGTTTTCTATTTCAAAATCGAGAATAACAAAGAAGTCGCTAAAAGAATAATTCCAATTGTACGAACGAGCGGTGACCTCTACATTCAGCGGGTCCAAATGCCCCGCAATCTGTGTTTGTGTTCCGGGTACTTGTACGTTTCTGTCCGAATATGTCGCTATAAAATCTTGATGCGAAACTGCGGTAGGAGTATAGTAAGGACTATTTCGGAGAGAAGAAGCCTCTCTCAGTGCGGCTCCTTGTTCTGGATAAAACTCGAAACCCGAAGATCCCGTACTGTATCCCTGCGGTGCGTCTACAGCTGCAGTACTTACTGCCACGGTACTACCATTTATCAATCCTCCAAACCAAATTCCACTCTCAAAAACGTGCTCCACACCACTACCTGCGGGGTACTCACCACTCGGGTTTCCACTACCGTCGCGGTAGCCACGCATGGCATTACCAAAGGTTCCTGAGTTAGAAACATTGAGACGTACGTTAGAAGAGTTGGTGACTTTTTCGTCGAATGACTGTGCCGAAACACCTGCACTCAACAGTAATATTGCTATAAAAGCGTGAAATTTCATCTACAAATTAGGACTGCAAATATAAAGTTATGATGCGGCCCTATGTTACCAAAACTTAAAATTTAGGCTTTGGCTTTGTCACAAATACTGACTTGATGTAATTTGGCTCATAATACGCCACATCCTCAAACATTTTTTGCTCCCATTTTTGCAATGCCTCTGGCAATAAATGCTTCGCATAAAGTGCTGAATTACAAATAGATAAAACACTATCCAATTCAAATTCCTCAACCCATTTGGCTGCTCCACTTCCCACGGCTATGGTTTTACCCTTGGCGTAATCCACAGCTAGTTGTTTATCTAATGTGACAAAATGCTCTTCTACGCGTGTTTGCTGTTGGGCATTAAATACACCTAAATAGGCATCCATACGGCGAGCGTCTATGACAGAAAATATCGTGTCTAACGCTTTATTTTCCTCCAAGGCAGATACGGCTAACGCTCGTAACGTAGAACATGCGATAAGCGGAATGCCTGCTCCAAAACACAATCCTTTGGCCAAACTTACACCTATGCGTAACCCTGTATACGAACCCGGACCACCTCCTACTACTACCGCATCCAAATCTTTGGGAGTTATTTGGGCAGCTTGTAGTACCTCATCTACAAACGAGGCCAAGTACGTAGAATGCGAATTGGGCTCTTGCACGTGCTTTTCGGCAACGACACTATCTCCTTGAGAGATGGCTACCGAACATACATCACCACTAGACTCTATGAGCAATAACTTTGGCATTTTAGAGCTGCAAATGTAAACCAAAGGATTCGGAGCAAGACAACTTGAATCCGAAGCCAAAACTTTGGCAGTCCGAAGTAACCCCAAAGTATTTTGGCAAAATAAGTTGCAAATGTTTTGACGACGAATAACTTGATACGAACAATCATTAATTGTCTAAAATAAAATATCACCAAATAAAAGTCAACATAGCAGAAATGCCCAAGTGTGTCAAAACTGTATTTTTGCAGTACTGCAAAAAATTTTTGTAACACTACTACTGCTCGGTCACATCTACACCTTTGGCCAATCTAAAAAAGAGCAAATTACCATCTTACAGTCGAAGTTAGAACAATGCCACCTGCAGGATTCGTTATTTAGAAAAGCCTGCGAGGAAAAACTAAATAAATACTCCGATTATATTGATCAACTTAAAGCTCAACAGTCTTTGCTAGAAAAGCACATATCGAGTCTAAATGATTCATTGAAACAAGACAATGAGCAAAGAAATTCACTGTGCAATAAACTGACACTATGTAATCAGGCATTGAGAAATACCCGGGATAGTCTCGAATTCGCACAACAGGAATTAGCCGATATGAACTTGGCAAGCAACAACAATCAAACGGGTGATTTTTTAAATAATTATTATATCAATAGACAGCCAATTAATACGACTTTAGGCTTTCAACTCGCCAAAATAGTAACTTTTAACGGTGATCCATATTACAATAGTAATTCAATCCCTAACATTCATAACGCGAACGAATTTTACTTACGCTATGTTCCTGATGGCAAGGACCTGAGTAAATGTGATGAAAAAACGCTAATGGAGAAAAAGAACATTTCGTTTGTGAATAAATTGATGCCGAGCATCGAGATTCTAAAAAACAAGTTGGTGACCATGAATTACCGTGATGGAAAAGACGAAAACCTACTATTTAACCTAACCAACAAACCATTAGAAGTAGATGAATCTCTAGAAATTAGGTTAACAAGCGAAGAAGTAAACAACTCATACGAAGGTGGAGACATTGCGTGGTCGATACGTCAAATAAATAATGATACCTATTTGGCCCTTAGTTGGGGTCAATTAAAAAGATTGGGTGTAAAATTATCATCTGAGCCAAATAAGATAACATATCTCACGTCAAAAGGGTATGAGTACAACCTCAATATCAGTGCTTTGCCGGATAAAAATTACAGCAATAAACCATTAACAGCTATAGAGAGATGCTGGCTTGTTAGAAAAAGAAACCATGTCTTGACCGAGGATACACTCGTAGAATCCGAACATTGTATTTTCTTATTTAAGCTTACCGAAGAAGGCTAAAAGAAAGGCGACATCAAGAGCCTCTAGATTCTAATGAGCATAGCTCAAAAAACCTCATGTACTCCCTTGCCTTATTTCCTTTGTCCCGTGTATCTAATTCGTCGACCCTCAAAAAGCACTTTCAAATCGTTGGATAAAGAGTTAAACCTATTCTAAAATTAAGTTGAAGGTTATTCGTTGACTTTACCAATTGCAGGATAAGCAAAAAAACCTGCCTTGTAGCAAATAGCAAGTCTTTTGGTGATGGATTATTTTAAAGCATTAGCCACTTAAAGGTCACCTAAGAATTTTTAAAAATGTATAACTCAAACAAATCCTATCACTCGCTCAATATCACAAAAAACTGTACTTTTAGCGAGCAATAGACTTGTTAATGCTCGCTAAATCTATGCTAAACTTTAATTTTTAGTGAGCATTAGGCGATGCTTAGCGTCTTAGGATTACTACTTATCTGCCCATCCAGGCCCTTCGGTAATCCACTCTTCATGTTGGAACAGGTGCCATTCTGCCTTGGCCATATCGTACATAGGATCTATGAGTGGTTTCGGGTTTCGGAAGTTTAGGCTCACATTTACCAAAGCATATATCTCACAACTGTCCGTATATTGTTCTTTCAGAAACTGGCAGTACTGCCATACCATATCTGGATGTATAGCCATCGTACGATATTGCTTATAACTCATATCTGCTCGCGGGTCACGTACGACCTTAGTTCCGTCCGTTTTTGTCACATGAAAAGTAGCTGAACCACTCTTGCTCCGCAGCATCATTCGCCAACTTAGTTTGTGCCCCTCTTCCGTCCAAAATACATTGCCAGGAATAGCATGGTGACGAAGTGGTAAGAGTATTTGCACCGCAAAGAATAGAACGAATGTAGTGGTGGCTATTTTACTAAATCGTGCAGTTGGAGGTGAGAGATCTGCACTATGATGATTCTTAATTCTAAACCATTTGCGTAGTTTATCTGATGGGTAAAAAAGCACACAGGCCCCAATCATCATATACGGGAAAGTGCCTATCTGAAAAGTGATGCTATTCATCACATGAAAATATACTCCCAACCAAAAAGCGTACTTACGTGTAGGTTTCCAAAGCAAAGCAGGTATCACCAATAAGTCAAATGCAATACCACCCCACGACATTAATAATGCCTGAAAATCAGACTGATATAAGAAACCAATAGCCGAATTTCGCTTGTTTGCTAGCCATTNTGTAAGCGGAATACCATTTAGCCAATCCGGGTAAATCTTGGCCACAGCAGCATAGAAAAATACGATGAGAAGTAACCATACGAACATTTGTAAGTACAGGTTATAACATTGAGATAGCGGCGTGACTCTTCCCGCTTTCGCATCCAAACTCAGTGTCCTATGAGCAGGCACCATACACATCATCATACAAAGCAGTGCCATTAGGTAATGGTGGTTGTTGTACGAGGTTTTATGCATGAGGTACACCCCTAGCCAACCTACGGTGAGTAAAACTATGAATAGCCTATAACGATAACCCAATATTACTCCAATAGCAAAAACACCAAGCAGGCTAAACCATACATACATGCCATATCCTGGTAGTGGCTGCAGGAACTCGAATCCTATAAAATTGAATGTAAACAGCGGTGGATCAAGATACACTTGCTTTACCCAACCTACGGCGATGGCTCCCCATGTCTCGAAAAACATAACCAACCCAAATACCACACGCCATAGCACAATAGGGGTGTTGTCGATAGGTTTAAAAAGGTAGTGCTGAAATCGCATGAACTGACAGCTCCTAAAATGCCGAAGGTGCAAACCCAACCACGCTTTGTGTCTGAACACCAAGCGGATGTTGATCTGCCGCTTCGGCCGCTAGTCGTCTTGCCTCGGTAGTATTGCCTAGTCGTTCTTGATTGATGNCTAGGTTATGCAGCAGCATGGCTTTCTTACGACGTTTANCTTCTACCTGGAGTCCGTCTTGCCAAATTTGTGCAGCTTCCTCCCATTTTTCCTGACGTACAGCTATTATACCTCGCTGTAGTGCATCGTTTCCGTTATCATATAATTTTGCTTGTCGTCTATACTCAATCGGGGACACAGCATTTGCATATCGTTCTCCATAATACACNCCTAAGTTAATCATCTCACGACGGTAGTTCTGGTTGAGCAGGTTAGTAGTACGTTGACGTGAGGTAGACTCAGCTTCGTAGAAATAATTGTCTTTTTCTTCCCACTCGTTTATTATTTCACCTGTTTTGACATTGTACAACCTCCAGCCCAGTTGCACATCTATTTTTCGCTTACCAATTATGAAATCTACTTCGCGGTAGGTATTATTTCCTAAATTTTGTCTACGTATTTCGATGGTATAGCTATCCTCTATATGCTGTTCAAATTTCTCCAAGGAAATAACAAGATCACTTCCCAAGCCTACTTGATTCAGATTTGCCGTAGACATTGCAAGCGGGAAATTACCATTGGCCGTATGCTTAAATTGGTCAGCCTCACTAAAAATACGGAGATAATTTTGACTTCTTATACGGCTACGCATAGTATTAAATGCTCCGTTTAGTAGATCTGGGTTATTTGGATTGAGCAGTGTGGTGCTTTCGTTGTACGGATACGCCAGTCTCACTCTATTGAGTAGAGTTACTGTGCGTGCACCTTGAGGTAAGTCTATCTGAGCATCAGCTACACCGGTTACGTAACTTACTTGCTGCGTACTTGCACAAGCCGATAGAAAAATGAGGGCGATGAATAAATTCTTTTTCATAAGATGACTACAAAGAAAAAGAAAACTAAGCTGTTACTTCATCGCCTTTAGTTTTTCNTCCAATTGATTCATCTCGTCTCGCAGTCTTGCCGCCTCCATAAAGTCCATATCCTTGGCGGCTCTGAGCATTTGTGCTTTGGTAGCTTCTATGGCCTTTTTCACACCATCTTTGCTCATATACTGCATTACTGGGTCTGCAGCTACGCTCAAGGTATTTTCTCGTCGTTCGTATGGATTCGTTACCTTTTCTAATGCCGATTTTTCTTTTTTCTCAAATACCGACTCTTTACTTCTGATGATGGTTTCTGGGTTGATACCGTGCTCCTGGTTATACTTCATCTGAACCATACGTCTGCGTTCTGTCTCGTCTATGGTCAATTGCATACTGTCAGTAATTTTATCAGCATACATTATAACCTTACCATTCACATTACGAGCAGCTCTACCTACGGTCTGCACAAGACTTCTTTCGCTACGCAAAAANCCTTCCTTGTCTGCATCTAATATAGCCACCAAACTTACCTCTGGTAAATCGAGTCCTTCTCTCAGCAGATTTACACCTATGAGTACATCAATATCTCCTGCTCGCAACCTATCAAGTATTTCTACCCTATCCATGGTTTTTACCTCGGAGTGAATGTACGTAGCCGAGATGCCAAGATTACGGATATACTTATCCAGCTCTTCGGCCATACGCTTGGTAAGTGTAGTTACCAATACGCGGTCTCCCATTTTTATACGTTCATCAATTTGCTCTAGCAAATCGTCTACCTGATTCGTACTCGGTTTTACTTCTATTACTGGATCTAATAATCCTGTAGGACGTATAACTTGTTCTACGATAACTCCTTCACTTTCTGCGATTTCGTGATCGGCAGGTGTAGCACTTACATACACCACCTGATTGGTCACCTCACCAAATTCTTCAAATTTTAACGGCCTATTATCGAGTGCTGCGGGCAACCTAAAACCGTAATCTACCAAGTTAATTTTTCGAGCCCTATCTCCACCGTACATTGCACGTACTTGAGGCAGCGTTACGTGGCTTTCATCTATAATCATCAGATAGTCATCGGGGAAGTAGTCTATCAAACAGAACGGGCGTTGCCCGGGTTGTCTGCCATCCATGTACCTACTATAATTTTCTATTCCGCTGCAGTAACCAAGCTCACGCATCATCTCCATGTCAAACTCAGTACGCTCATGTAACCGTTTGGCTTCCAACGGCTTNCCTATACTTCTGAAATAATCTACCTGCTTCACCATATCGTCTTGTATATGCGTAATAGCATTATTCAATCTGTCCTTTGGCGTAACGAATAACTGTGCAGGGAAAATAGCCGCATCAGATAATACTTCTATGCGTTGGCCGGTCATAGGGTCTATGGTTTCTATGTCTTCTATCTCGTTACCAAAAAACCCAATACGTAAGGCAATATCATCATACGCCAAGTAAATATCCACTGTATCTCCTTTAACTCTAAAAGTTCCCCGCTTAAAATCGGCAGTGGTACGCGAATACAAACTGCCTACTAAGGCATGTAACAAGGTGTTTCTCGCTATTTTTTGCCCTCGGCTAATACGTATAATACTGTCCTCGTAATCGTTTGGGTTACCTGCACCATATATACAACTTACCGATGCTACTACGATAATATCGCGTCTACCACTTTGGAGTGCAGAGGTCGTTTGCAGTCGCATTTTCTCTATCTCCTCNTTGATGTTGAGGTCCTTTTCGATGTAGGTATTGCTACTTGGTATGAATGCCTCTGGCTGGTAGTAATCGTAGTAGGACACAAAATACTGTACCGAGTTATTAGGGAAGAAATGTTTGAACTCGCCGTATAACTGGGCTACTAGCGTTTTNTTATGACTTACAATGAGCGTAGGGCGTTGCGTTTGTTGTATCACATTTGCCATGGTAAATGTTTTACCGCTGCCGGTAACACCAAGTAGTGTTTGTGCTGGCAAACCTTCATTCACACCTTGCACCAATTGTTTTATTGCTTCGGGTTGGTCCCCTGTAGGTTCAAAAGGTGCTTGTAGTTCAAAAGACATAACTGCAAAGTTAGTGCATCTATACAAGTGAGCAGTGACATAAAAGTTTTATCTGGCTCCAAAAGTTTAACCAAAAATGGCGTCTGTTATTTTGAAAATTCTGAAGACGAGAACTATCAACTAGCTGCTTAGTAAAGTTAGAATACCTATTACATTGAGTCTTAGTCTAAACTATTCCCCCCTAGGCAATTTTGATCTCTCAATGTTGTGAACGANATAANTAACTAAAAAAGTCTTTCAAAGTACCCGAATCTCCTAGCTTGAAACCTCTATCTGTAAGAATTGCCTTGCCACATTCCAAATTTAAATCGTGCTCAAAGAATAACGTGTAATCCTTAGACACTGCCTCTTGTAGAAACGCTTCACGTTCACGCATCGTGTCTAAGGGGCGAATGTCATATCCCATTACATAGTTGGGGCGAATGTGTCCTGCACTAGGTATCATATCTGCCATAAATACCAATGTATCTCCGTTCACATTTATCTTAGGACAAAACATCGACTCGGTATGACCCTGAGCCAAAATACCAGATATATTTTCCGTTATTTTTAAATCATTACCTATAAAATGTAGATCACCATACTCTTGTATCGGCATCATATTCTCGGTTAGAAATGATGCTTTTTCTCTTGGATTAGGATTAATCGCATGTTCCCAATGACTGCGGTGCACCCAATGTTTTGCATTGGGGAAAGTTAGCTCATAGCCATCTTTCATTGTATTCCATTTCACAGCTCCACCGCAATGGTCAAAGTGCAAATGCGTAAGAATAACATCTGTAATATCCTTAAAATCAACACCTACATCGTTTAGTGACTTCTGTAAGGTATGGATNCCATTGAGGTAATAGTACCCGAAGAATTTTTCGCTTTGCTTCTCCCCCATTCCTGTATCTATTAGCACAAGTCTCTCTCCGTCTTCTACAAGCAGACATCGCATTGCCCAGTTGCAGAGGTTATTTTCATCCGCTGGGTTTATTCGTTGCCAAATGCTTTTGGGCACCGTACCGAACATTGCTCCTCCATCGAGCATAAAATTTCCTGTATGTATTGTTTGTATTCTCATGGGTAATTAATAGGTATGTTTTATAAATTTCGACATCTTAGATACATCTCTAGACTGTATCCCCATTATATAAACTCCTGATTCTAAATTGTTTAAATAGATGGTTTGAGGGAAGGTAGGAAAGTCCTGTATATTATTGAGAAGCATAGAGTACACCACATTGCCATACACATCATATATCAGCATGGTAGCTGGAGATATTTCTTGCGAGGCAAACTGCATACTAAAGTTAATACGGTCAAAAACCGGATTGGGATAGTAATAGAAGAAAAAGAAATCACTGCGACATACTCCGTTCTGATCAGGAGAACTGTAATTTACACCTCCTACATTTGTCATTTCGCAGCCGTTGCGNTAGGTTACATTATTGCATCCACACACAGGATCAAAACTCGGGTCATTGCACTGGTAATATGGGTTAATTCTATTGCTATCTATACAATCGTTAAATTGGGCTTTTGCCAAAAAAGGCAAGATTATAATACATAAAAGGGAAAATCTGCTCATTTTCATTTGGTCAAAAGTAAACTCTCCATTTACTCNAAGATGCGTAATTCGGTTCTCCCTTCGCATGTTTTTCTAGCATACCGTCCATCATAATGTTTATACTCATCAGACAGTTCAGAGTCATTTGCCTGTTGCTTTAACACGTGTTCCATGTAGTTTTTTAGCTTACGGCCTTGTTTTTCAGCTTGTTGTGTTAGGATTGCAATAGTCTCGGCGTCTAGACTTACTTCTTTTCTTTGTTTATTTTTTAGCATACCCGTATATCTTACGGCTAAGATACGTATAACTTGCGAAAAGTTTGAGGTTCTTTCTTCGAAACTTCTGACTAATACCTCCTCGGCAGCTCCACCTTATTGTGTCTGATATTCCACTTAAGACCGCCAATAATCCATCTGCCGGGCATACGAGCTCCTAGTATTTCTTGATACTGCGTGTCAAGCACATTACGTACATCTATGTACACAGATAGTGGCATTAGGTCCGTAGTGTAACTCACACGTGTGTTGAGCACAGCATAGTCTGTAGGTATGCTCGCATCTGCGGAAGGAAAATCTTCTGCATTTCTGGTGATTAAACTTCCTCCTACATTTACATCAAAACCATAGAACGCGTAGTTGATAGCTCCATTTAGGTTGTGCGTAGGGTGATTAGAAATGTACTTGGATGTGATACTATCCGGAGAGTTGGTCTGTAAGAACGTGTAGTTTACTCGAACCGATAGTNTATTAGCACCAAACTTCTTGGCATATTGCAGTGAAAATTCATTTCCCCAAATGAATGCTTCAGAAATATTCTGAGCGTATAAGTAGTTGAATGTATCTGCTAGATTTGTCAAATTAGTGATATCTGATCCGCTAGTGAGAGCAAAGTCTATCAAGTCCTTGGAGTTTCTACCAAAAATGGTATTAGATAGTTTCAAATCTCCTAAGAAAGCGTCTACACCTAGGTCGTAGTTCCAAGAAGATTCTGGCAAGAGGTCGGGATTTCCTACGCTTCTTCCTGCACTTACTAGCGGAGTATTGTTATTGTTAAACTGTTCAGTAAAGTCTCCTTGACGGATAGCTCTACCTATGCTAGATCTAAATACTAAAGCTCCATTGCGATAAGCCGCGTTGATTTGCGGGATAAACTGTAGACCGATTTGCTCTGATTGTTCCAGTCTTAGACCACCGTTTAGACTTAGCTTTTTTATCTTTTTACTAGCCAGTATAAATGCTGCATTGGACAGTCGCTTATGGTCTCCTCTATCATTGCTTGTAATATCTTGCCAGTCGGTTTGTATTCCTGTGTTGAGGTTTATTCCTTTNAACCTAAATTGGTGCGAAAGCGTAGCATTCACACGTTGCATCTCATGGTTATTAATCGAAGCCACTAAGGGATTTGGGTTAAAGATAAACTCATCCGTACTCTTTTTGTAACTTGCCGTTAGTTCTGTTTTACCAGCATCCGAGTCGTAGCTTACAGCACTTTGCAGCCACTGAGCACCTGTACTTTCTGNACTCTCATCAAAAGAACTCAGAGTGTAAAAATACTTGGCACTAAAGTCACGTGCATCCACTCCTACACGAGCATAAGCCTTTAGTTTTTTAGACCTGTAATTGGCTGCTGCTGAGTATGTTTTTAGGTCAAACTGAGTGTTGTTTAAGCTGTCTCCTCGCTGATAATTAGTGAAATTTGGGTTCACAAACTCTTCTCCATCTGAAGCCGCAGATCGCATACTGGCTGTAAATCCAAATTTCTTAAATTGCTGTTGTATCTGAAGGTCAGTAGAGGTGAGATTGTTTGCACCAAAACCCACATTTCCAGTAGTAGACGTATACCTATCTGTATTATTTAAAGCTTCATACGCTTTTGTTTTTATGTGAATGATGCCACCCACAGCATCTGCACCGAAGCTGGCTGCAGCAGAACCGCGTATTACCTCTACACGCTCTATCTCACTCATAGGAACAGGCACGTTGTTGTTATAATGGCCCGTTAGCGGATCATTGATACGCTGGTTATCAACTAATACAAGTACTTGAGAATACGTACTTCCACGCATTCCTATGTCTGCTTGTACTCCAAAACCGCCACGGCTATTGATATTGATACCGCCTACGTATTGGAGTAATTCATCTATGGTGGTTACGGGTAATTGTTGTATCTGATTCTGAGAAATAATAGTAATGCTCTTGCCGCTTTCATAAACCTTAACAGGCAATCTGGTTGCTGAGACTTCTATGGAGTCTAGTGATTGTTGAGCAAAGAGAGAAAAGGAGAACAAAGCTGAGCAAAGGATAAAAATCTTACGCATAGTGTTGTTTTGTAAACTTTGCTGCAACGGTAAGACGATTTTAGCGAAAAGGCAAAGTGAAAAAGGACGAAGTCGGTTGTAGCCCATTGCGTCTTAACTTAACAATAATATACACTAAGGCCTTAGCCGTAACTGCACAAGCAGAAAATATTAAGCTAAAAATGATATGTTCATAGTGTAAAATTCGAAAGTAAACTTAAGAACTCAGAACGACAATACNTAATCTTCACCTTGGAACAGTTTACTAATCTATCACATCAAACCCACAGTACGGTCTCAACACCTCAGGAACGATAATGCCTTCGGGCGTTTGGTAGTTTTCCAAGATGCTTGCCATAATACGTGGAAGAGCTAAAGCACTGCCATTGAGCGTATGAGCATACTCATTTTTACCATCACTATTCTTGAAACGCAGTTTTAGTCTATTGGCTTGGAACGTCTCAAAGTTAGAAACAGAACTTACCTCTAACCACCGCTCTTGTGCTGCACTCCATACTTCCATATCATA
>JGI26088J50261_1001053_pt1 | contig 15404 bp, 13 predicted proteins | sample SaaInl1SG_22_DNA_FD_50261 | JGI IMG/M metagenome (IMG submission 50261)
TCTCGAATGTGGAACTTTTATTTTTCCTATTGCGAAGGTGGTTTTGATGAGCGTGTTATCAATGATTACCACATACTAATGACTAAGCCGTTGAATAAAGACCCTCAGAATGAAAAAGATATTCTTTAATAGTGACGAGGAATTCCAGAATTTCATAAAAAATGGAAAAGATCTTGGGGAAAAAAAAACGTTTCTAGTTCATGACAAAGTAATAAAAATTTTTAATATTAGAGGACTGCTATCTTCAGGGTTTATTCATTCATACTCAAATAGGATAATTAGTAATAGCACAAAACTCAATCAAAATGGAATTAACTCATTAAATATAACTCATCAATTAGAATTTATTCATAACAAGAGATTATCAGGCGTAATTTATAATNACATTCCAGGAGCACCGATTAGGGATATGTCTNTAAANGAGTTTACNAAACCTTTTTTGAAANAACTCGCTTTGTTTTTATCATCAATACATTCTAAAGGCATCTACTTCCGGGCAATGCATATGGGGAATATAATTTATCACAANGGCAACTTTTGTCTTATTGATGTAGCAAAAGTACATTTTTATCCATGGTCATTAATGAGCTTTACAAGAGCTAGAGCGTATCGAAGATTCATTAAATATCCAAAAGATTTAAAAAAACTAGGAAAAAATAATCTTGAATTACTCATTAAAATGTACATGGAAGAGAGTAAATTCAACCTACTCAATAAACTAATTTTTAAATGTACCCTGAAAATACTAATGAACCATAATTATAAATTGATCAAAAGATACACACTTTTTTTTGCAATTTTATTTTTAATAATATGGCTAATATAGATTTCGGGATAATTGGAGGAGGAATTTCAGGAACTGCTTTGGCATTAAATCTTAATGACAGGGGCTACTCGTCAATTGTCTATGACAATACAATCCAAAACTCTAAATCAAAGTTACTACCTTATGCATCATTAAATCCCAGATACTCGATTGACCCCACTATACAAAACTTAGGTACCTTCAGAAGTTTTGAATTCTTGGAAATTTTCTACAAAAGAAATATAGACAAGAGTAATTTTAATTTTAAGGGAGTTTATCACTTTGATGACAATGATCCGGAATCAAGGGTAGCTAATACAATCCAGAATAACCCATACCTTTTAAATGAAATTAAATTTATTGGCAGATCAGAAAATAAATGGAAAAAAGATTCGATATTTTTAAAATCAGCAGGATGGTTAAATGTTGTTGAATTTTTTACTCAAAATTTAAAAAAAATTATTATTTCAAATGAGCATGTTGATGAAATAAATCCCAACTCTGATTTTGTAAGTGTTTATTCCAATAAAAAAAAAATTGGGGAGCATCGATATGTTGTCTTATGCAACCCACAGTCAATCAACAAGCTTATAGATAAACCGATCTTTAATGAAAATTACATAGGCTCTGTATTAACTGGAAAACATCACAGTAATGAAGAAGTTAATTTATCAAAAGATGGCTACATACTTTTTGATAAAGACCAATTTTGCTCAGGATCGACTTACTATAAACATAAAGATTTACTTAATGGTAATGAGAAGAATATTTTATATAAAAAAATATCAAAATGGATTCCTCAGGAAATTACTCTGGAAAAAGAATATCAGGGAGTGTGGCAGGGTGAGCGATTTACTACAAAACAGAGGAAACCCTATGTCGGAAATTTATTGAATTACGTCACAACAAAAGACAAAAGTATTGATTTTGATTGGTACAGAAATATATTTATTAATACATTTTATGGATCAAAAGGATTTTCTATGGCCCCTTATTTATCCAACTTACTTATAAAATTGATTTTTTCAAAGCTGGATGAAAATGAAATAAGACTAATAAACTCTCTAAGCCCTTACCAAAATGAACTTAAAATTTTGAAAAAAAGTAATAAAATTATTGAAAATTTTTATTATGAATAAAATAAAGAAAAAACTAGAAGATCTCGAACTGCAAGGAAAATTTCTTGAGGCAGCAGAATTGCTCAAGACAGAGCTAAAGAAGAATCCAAAAGATTTAGTTATTCAAACGGAAATTGGAAACATGCTTGCGCAGGCCGGTGACTATGAAGAAGCGCTTGGTTTTTTCAGACGCGTCCATTATGTTTTTAAGGATAATCAAGATTTAAAGAACACCATAACTTTTTGTTTAAATGAGCTCGGCAATAGATACCACCAGAATCGACAATTCGAACAAGCGACCCTTTACTTTGAAGAGTTAATCAGTATCGATAATTCAAATTGGCATTATGTTTATAACTACGCCAATACACTTCAAGATGCTAATAAGATTAACAAAGCAATCTCAAACTATCATGCAGCTTCTAGAATGGGTGGTGGCAATGATCCAGCTTTATTCAATAATCTTGGAAACGCTTATCAGAAAATTAATTTATTAGAGGAATCACAAGCTGCATTTAAAAAATCCAATAGTTTACAGTTTAACAATAATACTTTTTTGCAATTAGTACATTTAAATCAGCGGCTCAGTTTTTGGGACGACTATGAAGAGCACCTAAAAAAATTAAGAACCATACTAAAAAGAGGTGATTTTAATTTCTCACCATTTCCAATTTTAAGCTTACCGACTATCAGCAATCAAGATTATTTAAATATAGCAAATTACTGGAACGCAATGCATCCTAAAACATTAATTGATGCAAAAGACCTAGAATATAAAAATGAAAAAATTCACGTGGGTTACATGTCCTCAGACTTCAGAAATCATCCACTGTACCATTTGATATTTGAGTGTCTAAAGCATCATAATCGGGATAAATTTAAAATCATACTTCTTTACAATGGACTTCCTGAAGAGACTCCAGAACATAATAACTTTAAAGAGATAGCTGACCACTTTATCAACACCTACCAAATGTCAGACATTGAATTAGTTCGTTCTATCCATAGCCATAAACTGGATATTTTAGTCGACCTCTCTGGCTTTACAAAAAATAGTAGATCGCAAATTTTAAAATATAGGCCGACAAAGATTCAAGTTAATTGGTTAGGTTATCCTGGTACCCTGGGCTTTTATGAAAAGAAGCCAATGTGCGACTATATATTTGCAGACAAGTTGATAATTCCTGAAGAAAATAAACAATACTTTGCAGAAGAGGTAATATATTTAGAACCCACCTACCAACCAAACAATCATAAAAGAGCCAAAACACAAACAAATAAAGAAAATTATCTTATTCCCGAGAATAAATTTGTTTGGGGGTGTTTTAATCAAAATTTAAAAATAACTAAAACAATGTTTGATGTTTGGTTAAGAATTCTAAAAGCATGCCCCGATTCAATTTTATGGCTTTTGCAATCAAATGATTTAGCTAAAAATAACATAAAAGAGTACGCATTAAAGCAAAATATCGATTCGGATAGAATTTTATTTGCTGACTACAGACCCAATGACGAGCACAATGAAAGAATATCGTTCGTTGATGTATTCCTAGACTGCTATCCTTACAATGCCCACACAAGCGCTGCTGATGCAATCTTCCAAAATATTCCCATTATTACTTTAATTGGGGAATCATTTCAATCCAGAGTGGCGGCAAGTATATTAAAGGCAGTTGAAGTAGATGAGGAACTTGTTGCTAATAATTATGATGAATATCTTCAAAAATCTATTAATATTTATGAAAATCGCGAGGTAATAAAAAATTTAAAAAATAAAATAGAAAAGAATAAGAGCAAGCTATTTGATACTAAGAAATATACAAGATATATTGAAAATATTTATGGCCAGTTAATCAAAAACAGACACTGTAATTGAAGTAAGTATCAAAAATCCGCCAATAAAATCTTTCAAACTTAATAATTCATCGGCCAAGTAAAATGAGGATAAACTGGCTACAATAATCTCAAAAAGAAATATCGGGCTGGTTTGAACTGGATTTACTCTTGGCAAACCATACTGAACGATTAATGTTGAGATGAATAACAAAGCACCAATTATTAAAATTATCATTGCATTATGCGGGTTAAAAATATTTTCAAGAAATTGAAAATGTCCATAAAAAATCTCAATTACTAACCCACCAAAAAAAACCCCTGACCAGATCGATAATGATTTTAATTGAAAATTTATTTTCTTGAATTTTTTAGCTAAGACATTGGTTGCTGCAAAACCCATTCCAGCAACAATGGCAAATACATCACTTAACTGAATATTTAATGACAATTTAAAGTCGGCTAATATAATCATACCTCCAAGAACTGATAATAGAGCTACTAAGCAATGCTTTGCTGTTAATTGTTCATCATCAATCAAGAAATAGCTGAGAAAAATTGTCCATAAGGGTGACATAAAAAATAAAAGCATTGACCTCACCACTTCACCATATACAACTGCCAATACATAACAAATATTGGTCAAACATCCTATCGATGCATAAATAAACAAGGATTTTTTATTTGCAAGGAGCTCTTTAAAATGTTTAGGTATGATTGAAAATAGTGAAAATATTAATGCCACAAAAAAAGATACTAGGCTAGCAGATATTGGCTCTATACCGCCCCCACTCAGCAAGCGATATGGATACCAAACCAAACCCCAAAAAACTGTTCCGTAGAGCAAGCAAGAGATTCCTACCAAGTTAATTCGAGTCATTTTTATTTATAAAGGATTGAATTAAATGTTTAATTTTATTTGTTACGTTATGCTCAAATGGATCAAAGATATAAGTATTCTCCATTCCTCGGATCCATGTAATTTGTCTTTTAGCTAATTGACGCGTTGCAAATAAAATCTTATTAAAAAGCTCATCTTCTGGTATCTCTTTTTTAATCATCATTCCAACTTGTCTATATCCTACTGACCGCATTGAATTTGACTGCAAGGTTAATGATGGATATTTTTTAAACAGCGCCCTAACCTCCTCTACAATGCCATCATTGAGCATTTCTTTAGTTCGTCGGGCAATTGCTTCATGAAGTTTGCCACGATCCTCAGGGACAATTGCAATTTTTAAATAATCACCTGAAGTCTTGGGTTTGTTGGATTCTTTTGAATAAAAGGATGTTAAAGGCTTCCCGGTCATTAAAAAAACCTCTAATGACCGCTTAAGTCGCTGCCGATCAAACTCATTAATTGTGGTTTCAGGATCAACAGATTTTACTTTTTGATACAACCATTCGATTCCATGTTGCTGATACAGACCTTCAACCTCCGCTCTAACTCCCAAGTCGCTTCCAGGTAATTTATTAAGTGGGTTAAAGATTGAATTGAAATACATCATCGTACCACCTACCAACAAAGGGTTTCTATTGCTANGCTCGATTCTTTCGATGATTGCATTGTAATACTCAATAAACAGACTTACAGAGAAGTTATCGANAGGTGAAATTAGGTTAATCATTTCATGAGGATACTTTTTCAGTAATTCATCACTTGGTTTGGCTGAGCCGATATTGCAGTCATTGTATATTTGAGCAGAATCTACACTAATCAAATGAACACTCAATTCATCATACAACTCCATAGCAATTTTGGTTTTCCCTGATGCAGTAGGTCCAAAAAGGCAAATCTTTTTCATATCAGTAATTTTCAGTGTAAAAAGCTAAATTGGCTCCTGTTTTTAGATATTTTTGGATACCTTTAACAATGCTCTCAGCAAGCTTAAACTGAAAGCTCTCGGATTTAAGACTTTTTTCTTCTTTAGGGTTGCTGATAAAGGCAGTTTCAACCAATATTGATGGGATATCGGGTGCTTTCAGAACTGCAAAACCGGCCTGTTCAACATATTTTTTATGTAAGGTATTTACCTCTCCTATCTCATCAAGAACATACCTTCCAAGTTTCATACTGTCGTTAATAGTTGCACTTTGAGATAAATCGAGTAACGTTTGAGCTAATACTGGATGTTTGTCGTCTATACTAACTCCGCCAACCAAATCAGATTCATTCTCTTTATTAGCAATAAATTTAGCAAAGGCACTGGATGCACCCCTTTCAGATAAAGCAAAGACAGATGATCCTTTCACTGACTTCTTGGTAAATGCATCTGCATGGATTGAGATGAATAAATCAGCTTGAAGTTTTCTTGCCTTAGCAACTCGGTTGGCCAAAGGAATAAAATAATCTCCATCGCGAATCAAAACCCCTTGAATATTTGGCTCTTTATCTAATACATCTTTCAGTTTTTTCGCTATTTCTAAGGTGATATTTTTCTCTTTAACTCCTGAAGAGCCTCTAGCTCCTGGATCTTCACCCCCATGACCAGCATCAATTGCAATAACAATCTTATTTATCTCTTCAATCTTAGGCTCATCAACAATTTCGATGGGCTGTTTATCGATTTTTTTTGTTTCGTCTGTAACTTGTTTACTATCCTCATCATTGGATATTGGTTTTTTTTGTAACTGCTTTAGAAGATGAGCAATTTCATCCTCCTGATGGTAAACGTCAATGACAAGCCTATGGCCATATGATTGAATGGGCTTTAAACTAAAAATTTTGATTTTTGACTCCTGATGCAAGTCGATAACAATTCTTACGGTAGTACGATCAAACTGAGCTACTCTAATACCAGAAATAACATCATCATTCTTAAAATCTACATTAGATAAATCTTTTAAACTGTTGTTAATACTAATACTTTTTAAATCAATAACCACTCTATCTGGATTTTTAAGAATAGCTTGATCGTTTTTTATATAACTGGATGACTCAATAGTAAGGCGAGTATATTCACTTGAAGGCCACACCCTGGTTTGAATATCATTAGCGTATATATTTAATGAAAAAATTGTAAAAATAAACAATGAAAGCCATTTTTTTTCAAAACTCATGGATTCAGCCACTCTTCAACCATATTTATCTGAAAATCCCGTTCATTATTTTGATCGGTTGATATTTCTACAAATATATCAGGATTCAACTTTATACCCTTAATTTTTTCAGGCCATTCAATAATAGTTATGGAGTTACTAGACAGGTATTCATCAAAACCACCACTAAACCACTCCTCCGGAGTTCCAAACCGATACAGATCAAAATGATTAATCGTATACTCACCAACACAATGCACCTCAACCAAATTGTAGGTTGGACTTTTTACCTTTTCTTTATACCCAAGAGATTGAAGTAAAAATCTTACAAATGTTGTTTTACCAGCACCCAAGTCTCCTTTTAAAAAAATGACCATACTTTGCTTTAGATTGCGACTCATTAACTCAGCGATACGCATTGTGTCGTTCTCATTTTTAGATTTATGATGTAATGTATTCATAGCTTAACAGTTTATTATTTTTTTCGATGTTAGATAAGACATATTGGCAAGATATATCATCAAAAGTCATCCTTCTTGGTAAATCTGAGGGTTTTTCTGACGTCGGGTTAGCGTCTAACCGTATCAATGCCAATAAAAAACTTTATAAAGAATGGATCAAAAAAAATAATCATGGCAGCATGCATTTTCTTAAAGAACATGAAGATTTAAAGTTCGACCCAGAATCGATAATGCCTGGGACCAAAAGTATCATAAGCACAAGGGTCGACTACCTTCCGTTGAATGAAAATCTGATAGATCAATTACAAAAAAAAGACACTGCCTACATAGCTCGTTATGCATTAGGTCGTGATTATCATAAAACCCTGAGAAAGAAATTAAAGAAATTTGCTGAAGAGATTAAAAATTTAATCGATGATAAAGACATCGTATTTAATTATAGGGTTATTACCGACTCAGCTCCTAGTCCAGAAATAGATATTGCTACCCAAGCAGGATTGGGATGGAGGGGAAAAAATACTTTACTGTTAAATAAAAACAATGGATCCTGGTTTTTTCTTGGGGAGATATACACCAACCTACCATTAGAAGTTAAACAAAATGCTCAAACAAATCATTGTGGGAGCTGCAAAGCATGTATCGATATATGTCCAACAAAGGCTATAGAATCACCATATTATTTAAATGCTACAAAATGTATTTCATATCTGACAATTGAACATAAAGGTCCTATTCCGGTCCCCATGAGAAAATTAATTGGGAATAGAGTTTATGGGTGTGACGACTGTCAAATTATTTGCCCATGGAATAAATTTGCCAAACTTAGCTCTGAAATTGATTTTTTCGTTCGTCATAAATTAAATAACATAGACTTGATTGACTGCTTTGAAATGGATAAAGAAAAATTCAATAAAATTTTTTCAGGTAGTGCTGTAAAAAGGATTGGATATGAAAAATGGATAAGCAATATTGCCATCGCAATCGGAAATGCTAATAAAAGTCCAATTTTATTAAAATCATTATTAAAAAGAGTTAACGACCATTCAGAATTAATTCAAGATCATGTCAAATGGGCAATTTCACAACAAGAACTATAATTAAAAGTGTTATTTTTGATATAATGTCCGCTGATTGAAAACCATTACTAACCAAGAATTAATAAATGACAAAAATAATCGACTCTAAAGAGTGGAAAGCGCTCGAATCCCATTTTAAATCAATAAAAAACATTCAAATGCGGGAAATGTTTAACCAAGATGAAGAGAGATTCAACAACCTTCACTTAAAACTTGACGACCTATTAGTGGATTTCTCAAAAAACAGAATTACCCAAGAAACTATTCGTTTACTTACCGATTTGGCAAAAAAAGTGGATTTGGAATCTTGGAGAAAAAAACAATTTTCTGGTGAAAAAATAAATAATACAGAAGACCGAGCCGTATTACACACAGCCCTGAGATCACAAACTAATGATCCCGTTTATGTCGATGGTATTNATGTAAAACCCGAAATCAAAAAAACACTTAANCAAATTGAAGAATTCAGCAATGCCATAAACTCTGGCTCTTGGAAAGGCTTCAGCGGTAAGTCAATTGATACAATAGTAAATATAGGAATTGGGGGGTCTGACTTAGGTCCTGCAATGGTTTGNAAAGCACTTAAACCCTANGCCAATCAAAAATTAAATATTCATTTCGTCTCNAATGTTGACTCAGCTGATCTTTCTNTAGCACTTANTACTTGNAACCCTGAAACAACACTATTTATTGTTGCTTCAAAAACCTTCACAACGCAGGAAACTATGACAAATGCTTTTTCTGCACGCCATTGGCTNGTNAATAAATACAANAATGAAGANTGNATAAAAAAACATTTTGTTGCAGTTTCAACAAATCTAGAAAAAGTNGAAGAATTTGGGATTGATCAAGANAATATGTTTGTTTTTTGGGACTGGGTTGGAGGTCGCTATTCGTTGTGGTCATCAATTGGCTTATCGATTGCAATTTACTTGGGGTTTGATAATTTTAAAGCCTTACAAGAAGGCGCATATGAGATGGATGAACATTTTCTTAACGCGCCATTAGAAAAAAATATTCCAGTTATTTTAGCGTTAGTGGGTATTTGGTATATCAATTTCTTCAAGTTTAATACGCAAGCTATTTTACCCTATGATCAAGGCCTTTCATTACTTCCATCATATCTTCAGCAAGCTGATATGGAAAGCAATGGAAAATTTATTGATAGGGACGGAAAACGAGTATGTGTGGAAACGGGGCCTGTTATATGGGGAGCATCTGGTACAAATGGGCAGCATGCTTTCTATCAACTGATTCACCAGGGTACCCAGTTTATTCCGAGTGATTTCATTATGCCCATAAAATCACATTACGATCTTGGAGAAAAAAAGAATCTACATCATAAAATTTTAATCTCTAATTTATTAGCCCAAACTCAGTCGTTAATGATGGGTAAGTCAATTGATGAGGCGAGATCTGAATTATTAAACTCAGGGTTAAATGACCAGGAAATTGAAAAACTTCTTCCGCATAAGTCGTTTGAAGGAAATAGGCCCAGCAATACTATTCTTTTTGACGAACTCAACCCAAAAACATTGGGGAAATTAATAGCTTTATATGAACACAAAATTTTCACTCAAGGAATAGTTTGGCACATAAACTCATTTGACCAGTGGGGTGTGGAATACGGCAAACAAATTGCAAGATTAGTTTTACCTAAAATTCAGGGTGAAAAGACCACAAACTGTTTTGATAGCTCAACAAATAATCTAATTAATCACATTAAAAATAAATGTTAAGTTATTATTTTAATTGAAAATTATTTTTTAATATATTTAAATTAACAGATTGTGCAACACCTGCCCCAAGCTTCTTAGCAAATCTGTCAGCAAATGTCTCATAGGTAGTAAAATCAACAATCTTATCAAAGCCAATTACGTCACGTGCAATTGACTCCGTTGACCCATAGCCGTCAATCAGTCCTAAATCCAAAGCAGACTCTCCATTCCAAAATAAACCTGAAAAGATACTCTCATCATTCTTTAAACGTGACCCTCGACCTTCTTTTACAGCGGTAATAAATTGCTGGTGAACTTCGTTAAGTAGATTTTGCACGTGATCCTTTTGTTCTTTATTAACAGGTCCAAATGGGTCTAAAATTCCTTTATTATTCCCAGCGGTAAGTAGACGTCTCTCAATTCCTAATGTTTGAATCGCTTTTTCAAAACCAAAACCATTCATTAGAACACCTATTGAACCAACAATACTTGCTTTATTTGCATAAATTTCATCTGCGGCCACGGCAATATAATAACCACCTGAGGCACATATATCCTCCACAACCACCTTGATTGGCTTGTTAGGGTACATTCCTTTTAACCTTCTTATTTCATCATTAATGATTGCTGACTGAACAGGACTTCCACCAGGACTGTTAATGCTTAAAATTAATGCTTTTGAATGTTCATTTTTAAGTGCTTTTCGAATGCTCTTGATCGCATCATCTGCGTTTATTTCTGACTCTGCAGCTATAACCCCGTTTAGCTTGACCAAGGCAGTAAAGTCTTCTGAAGACGAAATCTCTTGAGAGGGTTTGATAAAAAAAACAAAAAATAACAAGAAAAGGTAAATGAAGGTCAAAATTTTAAAGAAGATTCCCCATCTTCTTGTTTTTCTATTTTCATTAACAACGTTAGACAATAAAATCTTTAATGCGTCGTCTTTAACAACCTGCTCTTTTCTGGATTTAGTTTCCATCGTAAAAAACCTCTACCTCTTCTTCATGTTCAGTTAATTCCAAGCGACCAAGACTTTTTGATTTACAGGGTCCAGACACACACAAACCTGTCACAGGGTCATAAAGTGCTCCATGGGTTGAGCATACAATAAATTCTTGATTATTGTCAAAAAAGTTAGCCTCCTCCCAGTCTAATTCAACCGCTAAATGTTTGCATTCGTTAAGGTAGGCATAAAAATTACCCTGAAAAAAAACCACAAATATACTCCGATTATTGATTACAAATTTTGCTGACCTTGTTTTTGATTGCATTATCTTATTCTTAGAAAAAAAGTACGAATTAGACATTTTTTATAATCCAGTCAAACAAATCCAAAGGTTCGTTTGCACAATAAAGCATATATTTGCTAAAGTCTTTTGGGTTGGTCGCTCCATAACTTACCCCAACAAAACCAATTCCAGCATTTACAGCCATCTCTTGGTCAATTAATGAATCTCCAATCATAATGGAATTATCTTTTTCAACCATCAGGTTAGCAATCAAATCATTAACCATTTGCGGGTGCGGCTTAGAAAAGCAGTCATCTGCAGTCTTGGAATCTTTAAAATATTTACCTAAGTCAAATGCCTTAAAATCATTGTCTAACCCCCTCCTACTTTTTCCAGTTGCAACAGCAAGTGTAAAGTTGTTATTAATTAGACGCTCAAAACCTAATGACATCCCAGAAAATGGTGCAGGACGATTTTCTATATATATGTTTTTATAGCATGTAACAAAGTCATCATATCTGTGATGAAAAGTATTATTAGTTAACTCCCCAAAGGCCTCAGGAAGGCTTAATCCTATAATTTTTTTTATATCACTTGGACTGAATTCTTTGTTAATAATTTTTCGAAAAGCCATATTAATAGAGTCAATGATATGTGCGGTGCTATCAACTACCGTTCCATCCCAATCAAAAATTAACAACTTACTCATTTAATAGCTTTTCAAAATTATTAGGCAAAGGAGAAATACATTCAAAAATATTATCTGTAAATGGGTGATGGAATCTTAATTTATGTGAATGCAAAAACATTTTTTTTAATCCTGAAGATACCAACTTTCTATTNAGGTCANAATTACCATATTTNTCNTCACCAAGAATAGGAAATCCCAGATTAGCAAGTTGAACTCTAATTTGGTGTGTTCTTCCCGTAATTAAATGAACTGATAAAATTGAGTAATTTTCATTGTTCGATTCCAAATAAAAAATTGATCTTGAAAGCTTACCTTCTTCTGGACCCTTAACCTCATGAACATGGTGACCATCATCTTTGTTGACCTTTTTTAAATAAGAACTTACATCTTTGACTTTATCTTTCCATAAACCCTGAACAGCGACAAGATAAAACTTACTTATTTGCTTATTTCTAAAAAGTTCCTGTAAAGATCTAAGTGATGATCGTTTCTTGGCAATCAAAATTAATCCAGATGTATTTTTATCAAGCCGGTGAACTAATTCTAGATACCTTAAATCTTTTCTTTGATTTCTTAAATATTCAATAAGTCCAAAATCTATTCCACTTCCTCCATGGACTGCAAGACCTGAGGGTTTATTAATTACCATAAACCATTCGTCCTCGTGAATAATGTTCAACTCTAAACGGTTATCTGGACTTTTTTCCTCCCTCTCTTTTTGAGTAACTGGTGGTATCCTAACCTGGTCATTCTCTTGAAGTTTATACAAGCTTTTAATTCTTTTTTTATTTACTCTCACTTCCCCACTTCTTATTATTTTATATACATGGCTTTTTGGGATATCTTTTAATACTCGTAATAAAAAATTATCAATCCGCTGACCAGATGAGGTGTCATCAATTTCAATTATGTAAGAGTTAGTTTTCATTATCTATTTGTTTTCTTTTAATCTTTTTTAGCCTATACTAGGCTAACACTTTAAATCAAAATAGTTGATTTTAAAGTATTTTTTTAAGAACAATGAAATTTAAGTAACCTCATTTATATTTAATGTTAAGAGTTGCTTAATTTTTAAAAAGATTTTTGATAAAAGAAATTACATAAGTTACAAATTACAAAAGTTTAAGATAACTTAGAAATATCTTTATCAGGATCTTCTAATAAGGGAGATATGATAATGAAGAGGATGCTATTTAATGCAACTCAGTCCGAAGAAATACGTGTAGCGATAGTTAATGAAGATATAATTGAAGATCTTGATTACGAAAGAAGTACCAGGGAACAAAGAAAAAGTAATATCTACAAAGGAAAAATAACCCGAGTCGAACCATCTCTTGAGGCAGCCTTCGTAAACTACGGTGTAGACAGGCATGGATTCCTTCCATTCAAAGAAATTTCAAAAGAATTTTATTCAAAGAAGTCAAGAAAGAAAAGTGTTTCCATTGCTGACGTTATTGACGAAGGTCAAGAAGTTATTATTCAAGTTACAAAAGAAGAAAGAGGAAACAAGGGAGCTGCATTAACCACCTACCTATCTCTAGCAGGCAGATACATTGTTTTAATGCCTAATAATCCAGACAGCGGAGGTATCTCCAGAAGAATTGAAGGCGATGAAAGGGTCAATTTTAAGGATGCTTTGTCACAATTAACAATACGAAAAGGTATGAGTGTTATTGGTAGAACAGCGGGTATAGGAACATCCGTTGAAGAAATCCAATGGGACTTAGATTACTTAACTCAACTTTGGGATGCCATTCAGAGCGCATCAAGTCAACAGGAATCCCCTTTCTTAATTTACCAAGAAAGTAATCTTGTAATTAGAGCTATAAGGGATTATTTTCATCCAGATATCGAAGAAATTATTATTGATAATCAAGATATTTACGATCAAGCCTCTCAGTTTATGAATCACGTAATGCCAGATTATGCCAACCGTATTGAACTTTATGAAGACAGCACATCATTATTTTCTAAATACAATATTGAGCGTCAAATTGAATCAGCCTTTTTAAGAGAAGTGCAACTTCCTTCAGGTGGCGTAATTGTAATTGATCATACGGAAGCTTTAGTATCAGTGGATGTCAACTCAAGTCGATCAACCAAAGGAAGAGATATCGAAAATACGGCTTTCAATACAAATATTGAAGCAGCCAGAGAAATTGCTAAACAGTTAAGGCTTAGAGATATTGGTGGTCTTATAGTAGTTGATTTCATCGATATGGAGAGCACTAAACATCAAAGAGAAGTTGAAGAATGTTTACGTGACTCGTTAAAGCATGATAAAGCCAGAATTCAAACAGGAAGAATATCAAGATTTGGGCTTTTAGAGCTTTCACGCCAGAGATTAAGACCAAGCATTGGAGAAACAAGCAATGGTGAATGCCCAAAATGTAATGGTACAGGAAGGATTAGAGACTTCCAATCTTCAGCCTTACACGTAATTAGGTTAATTCAAGACGAATCAAATAAAAAAAGTGGACAGCAAATTTCAGTCCAGGTCCCTGTTGACGTAGCAACTTTTATCTTAAACGAAAAAAGAGAGCTAATTACTCAAAGCGAGACTGATAATGAAAATAAAATATTTGTTATACCAAATAAATATTTTGAAGTTCCTCAGTTCAAAATAATCTCAAATGAGCTAAGTAAGAAACAAAACTTAAGTTATCAAGAAGTTGAAGTTCCTGAGTTTAATCCCAATGAACAAGATGAGGATGAGGAAAGAAAGCCACAGTTACAACCAGCAGTAAAAGGCCTAATTCCAGAAAAAAGATCGAAAAAAACTAAGAATAAATCATTATTTGGATTTATCAAGGGGCTTATAGCTAGTGATGATGAAGAAGATACTAATCAAAATCAAAAGATCATTAACGATAGTTCTAATGATTCTGAAGAGATCGCATCTGAAGAAAGTCGCCAGCCAAATCGAAATAACAGAAGAAGACGGAATTTCAGAAATAAAAATAGTAGAAATAATAAGCCATCTGACAATAATAGTAATAATAACTCTTCAAACTCACCCGAAAGTGATAAACAAAATATTACAGATAAAGATAAAAAAGAATTTAATAGAAATAGATATCAAAAAAATTCAAAACCAAAAAATGAAAAATCTTTGGAAGCTGTTATTCCTAAAAGTGAACCTGTAAAAACAACGGATACGAATAAATCATCAGCAAATCTAGATACTGTTAAACCAAAGCCAAAAAAAGTGGAAGAATTAAAAGACATCAATCTTGAGGCTGTTGGCTTGAAGTTAGTAGAAACCTCAAAAAAATCGCAACCTAGCAAGCAGGAGACTGAGGATAAACCAGCAAAACCGACAAAAAGAAAAAAAGCAAATTGGGAAAAGCCAAAACTAAGTAAACCAAATGATGTTAAATTAGTTATGGTTGAAACAAAAAATAATAAGGCTAAACCTAAGGCAGGCAAAAAAA
>JGI26088J50261_1001060_pt1 | contig 15366 bp, 11 predicted proteins | sample SaaInl1SG_22_DNA_FD_50261 | JGI IMG/M metagenome (IMG submission 50261)
CCACCGCTCATCGCGGTGACGCAACTACTGAGGACGTCGGCAAGCCTCACAGAGGCGACTGTGTCTGGCAGTACCATAGGCGCCATCCTATGACTGCGCTAACTGACGAGGCCTCTCAGGCCTCCGCTGACGAACGAATCGTTGACGTCGAACTTACCGACGAAATGGAAGGGTCCTTCCTGGAGTATGCGTATTCGGTCATTTATTCCCGAGCCCTACCCGACGCCCGCGATGGACTCAAGCCAGTCCAGCGCCGCATTGTGTACCAAATGTCCCAGATGGGTCTCACCCCAGAAAAGGGCCACGTCAAATCTGCCCGCGTAGTCGGCGATGTCATGGGGAAGCTCCACCCCCACGGCGATAGCGCCATTTACGANGCCCTGGTTCGCCTCGCCCAGCCCTTCAGCATGCGGGTTCCCATGGTCGATGGTCACGGGAACTTTGGTTCGCTCGACGACGGACCNGCTGCTGCCCGCTACACCGAAGCACGACTGCGACCTGAGGCTCTCGCGATGGTCAAAGACCTGGGCGAAGACGTGGTGGATTTCGTTCCGAACTANGACAATCAGCTTCTGCAGCCGAGCGTGTTGCCAGCGGCGTTCCCCAACCTCCTTGTCAATGGCGCCAGCGGCATTGCCGTTGGTATGGCAACCAACATGGCGCCGCACAATATGGGCGAAGTGATCGACGCCACGTGCCACCTCATTGACCACCCCGAGGCCACCCTTGATGACCTCATGGCTTTTGTTCCAGGCCCGGACCTCCCCTCTGGAGGGACCATTGCCGGCCTCGAGGAATCAGGGAAGCATACGAAACGGGCAAGGGTAGCTTCAAGACCCGGGCCACTGTTGCGGTGGAAAACATTGGACCGCGAAAGTCCGGTCTGGTGGTCACCGAGCTGCCCTACCTCGTCGGTCCCGAACGCGTCATCGAGAAGATCAAGGACGCGGTCACCGCGAAGAAACTTGTCGGGATCAGTGACGTAACAGACCTCACGGACAGGCACCACGGACTACGACTGGTCATTGGCATCAAGAGCGGGTTTGACCCCGCAGCAGTGCTCCAAGAGCTCTATCGCCTGACTCCGCTGGAAGAGAGTTTCTCGATTAATTCGGTGGCGCTTGTCGAGGGCCAACCGCAGACTCTTGGTCTTCGCGAACTCTTGCAGGTCTATGTTGGCCACCGAATTCAGGTGGTCACGCGGCGTTCGGTGCACCGACTGGCCCAGAGAAAAGCTCGCCTCCACCTGGTTGAGGGTCTCCTGATCGCCATTGTCGACATCGACGAGGTCATCCAGGTGATTCGAGCCTCCGATGACTCTGGTGTGGCGAAGGCGAAGTTGAAGGAGGTGTTCGACCTCTCGGAGGAGCAAACCGAATACATCCTGGAGTTGCGGCTGCGGCGACTCACCAAGTTCTCTCGAATCGAGCTAGAAACAGAGCGCGATCAACTTCGGGCGGAAATCACGGACTTGGAAAAACTTCTCGCAGACCCCACGCTCATCCGACAGACCGTGCAGACAGAGCTCCAGGACACTAAAGCGCTCTATGACACTCCGCGCCGGACAATCCTCGCAGGGGCCGCACCGGCAACCCCCCGGGTTGCCCAAACCCCCGAGAAACTCGAAATTGTTGACTCTGCATGCCACGTTCTCGTGACCGCCACGGGGCTGGCGGGCCGCGGCGAATTTGCCGAGGGTGTCCCCAGCTCAACAAAACGCACCCCCCACGATGCAATCCTTGCAACCCTCTCGACGAGAGTTCGGGGAACTTTAGGTGCGATCACTGGCTCGGGAACCCTGCATGTCTTCAGCCCATGGACCTCCCTGTCTTCGAGGGTGCATCACTGAAGCTGGCGCAAGGAACACCACTGCGCACCTATCTGGGGCTCAGCGCTGCGGATGGGCCCATTGTGGCTGTGGTGAACCTTGAGGAGGAACCCACGGTAGCCCTGGGAACTGCTGCGGGCGTGATCAAACGGGTCAGTCTGTCTGGATTGCCCGAGCGGCCCCACCATGCCCTCATCAGCCTCAAGGAGGGTGATTCCCTCGTAGGGGCAGCTGTGGCTCCGGATGATAGCCATCTCGTGTTCATCACCAGCGCCGGTTCACTTCTTAACTTCTCGGCCACCCAGGTGCGACCCCAGGGAACTTCTGCCGCAGGCATGCAGGGTATTCAAGTTCCCGAGGGACACAGAGTTATCGCCATGGCTGCAGTCCGCAGAGATGACGCAGTCGTCGTGACGCTCTCGGGCTCGACAGAAGTACTTCCGGGTACAGAATCTGCTCGGGCCAAGAAGAGCGCGCTGAGCGAGTTCCCTGTCAAGGGTCGGGCAACGTCGGGGGTGAGAGCTCACACCTTCCTCAAGGGTGAAAACATTCTCACGACTGCGTTTGTTGGATATTCCCCCTGCGCAGTGGGACCGCGCGGACAAGCGATTGACCTCCCAGGCGAACTGTCGAAACGTGACGCCTCAGGTTCGCTGGTGGAGGGAAGTGTTTCAGCGCTCGGGGAAGCCCTGACCTAAGCGTCGATTCTCTCGGAGGCGAGGCCTGGGCCCGACACGATGAAGTCCCGCCGAGGCGCTACCTCAGTACCCATCAACAGCTCGAACACCCGCGCAGAGTTTTCCGCGTCAGAGACTCTCACTCGGCGCAACATGCGGTTATCCCGGTTCATCGTTGTTTCAGCGAGCTGGTCAGCGTCCATTTCGCCCAGACCCTTGTATCGCTGGATCGGTTCCTGATACGTCTTGCCCTCCGTGCGCAGGGATTCAAGGAGCGCTCTCAACTCCTCTTCGGAGTAGGTATAAATCGTCTCCTTCGGAGCCTTCCCGCGACCATTGACAACCACCCGGTGCAGAGGCGGCACAGCCGCGTAGACCCGGCCTTCTTCAACGAGGGGACGCATGTAGCGGAAGAACAAAGTCAACAGCAGGGTGCGGATGTGGGCTCCATCCACGTCGGCATCCGACATGATGATGATTTTTCCGTAGCGCGCTTGGGAAACATCAAACGTCCGCCCCGACCCCGCCCCGATGACCTGGATGATGGCAGCACACTCTTGGTTGTCGAGCATGTCCTGCAAGGAAGCCTTCTGGGTATTGAGGATTTTGCCTCGAATGGGAAGCAGAGCTTGATGCTCGGAGTCTCGGGCGAGCTTCGCTGTTCCCAGGGCCGAGTCACCCTCGACGATGAACAGCTCGCTGCCCTCGGTTTCTTTGCTCCGACAATCCACGAGTTTTGTGGGCAAAGTCGAGGACTCCAGCGCGTTCTTTCGGCGCTGCGTTTCTTTCAAAGCCCGGGCAGACACCCGAGTTTTCATCTCAGCAACAATCTTCTCCTGCAGCAATTGGCTGAAGGCTTTGTCTTCTCGTTTACTCGAACTGAGCTTCGCGGCCAGCCCCGAGGAGACAACCTGGGCGACGATGGCTTTGATCCCCGGAGTCCCCAAGACCTCTTTTGTCTGACCCTCGAACTGGGGCTCAGGAACCCGAACCGCAATAATTGCGGTCATCCCCGCCAGGATGTCGTCCTTTTCAATTTTGTCTTTGCCCAGCTTGAGTTTGCGAGCATTCTTGTCGATCTCAGAGCGAATGGTCTTCACTAAGCCAAGATCAAACCCCTGGAGGTGAGTTCCGCCTTTGGGCGTTTGAATGATGTTCACAAAACTCTTTTGGACAGTGTCGTAGCCTGTCCCCCACTGAACGACGACATCCACAGCAGCAGTCCGAACGAGATCCTTAGACTCCAGCTTTCCGGTGTCATCCAAGACCGGAACGGTCTCCTCAAACTGACCCTCGCCACTGAAGTGCCACGGTCCCACGACAGGCTGGTCTGGGGCGAGGAACTCTAGGAAGTCCGCCAGGCCTCCTGCTGCGGAGAATGTCGAACTAACGCGCTCTCCCGAGCTGTAGTCCTCGAGATGAATGGAGAGTCTAGGAACCAAAAACGCCGTTTGACGCGCGCGTTCAGTCAGCTCATCGGGCACAAACCGCGCTTTCTTGCCAAAGATTTGGGGGTCGGGCCAAAAACGAACGCGAGTTCCCGTGACCCCTTTCTTCACCTTCCCGACAGTCCGCAAATCGCTTCCATCAACGAAGGGCGAAAATGTCGCGTCTGGGGAGGGCTCCCGGTTCCCATCGTCAAAAACCCCCGGTTCCCCGCGGCGAAACGACATCGCCCAGGTTGTGCCGTCTCGGTCCACTTCGACGTCCAGTCGCTCCGCCAGAGCATTCACGACCGAGGCCCCCACGCCGTGGAGACCGCCGGAGGCGGCGTAGGACCCGGCACCAAACTTTCCTCCGGCGTGCAGTTTCGTGAAGACAAGCTCCACCCCGGTGAGACCCGTTCGAGGCTCGATGTCGACAGGAACCCCGCGGCCGGCGTCGTTGACCTGAACGCTGCCATCCGAATGGATGAGAACNGTGATGTCGGTGCCGTGGCCACCCACCGACTCGTCGACGGAATTGTCGATGAGCTCCCAGAGGCAGTGCATCAGGCCTCGCGAATCCGTTGACCCGATGTACATTCCAGGCCGTTTGCGGACCGCTTCGAGGCCTTCGAGCACTGTCAAATGACGGGCGGAATAATCAGGTGATGCCACAGTCTCTCTTTCGTGGAGGTGTTTCTGAGCATATTGCTCACCACCGCCGGTGGCGCCGAGCACCGCCGGATAGGGGCAATACGCGGTGGGCGAAACTGGGAGAGTCTGGCAGGTGAAAGCCGGGTGGGCATGATGGAATAAAGCATCGGATTACGACACCTCGAGGAGACCGCATGTCCTACGCAGCACCGGAGACAACAGAAGCACCCCTCGAGACCCAGCAGGCACTGAGCGCTATGGATCTTTGCGATAGCTGTGGAGCGCAAGCCTACGTGCGCGTAACCATTGCCAATGGCCAACTTTTCTTCTGCGGGCACCACGCAGCGAAGTACCGCGAATCCCTCGGCGACAAGGTGATCACCTGGCACGACGAAACAGACCGCCTGCGGGATGACCGCGCCAGCTAACACCGGCGCTCCTTTGCGTCGAGCACGCATCTCCCTGGAATCACTCGCGTCCGCTTTTTCCGCCATGGCAGCAGCCGGGGTGAACCCCGATTTGCGAGCCGACGCCTATGGGCTCGGTATTGAACGCACGAGTCAACTCGCACGGGACGCTGGACTCACCACAGCCCGTCATTCCGCAGCCGACCTCGATCGCTCTGCACTCGATCAAGTACCAGAGGGTGAACCGCGCTCATGCGCATGGCTCTCCGGCGCCGATGCTCCGGTAACCCTGGAAGCGAGCGTCATCTCCATAAAGCGTGTCCCCACGGGGACCCCAGTGTCCTATGGCTATCACTACCGAACGACTATGACACGACGCTAGCGCTGATCAGTGTGGGCTTCGCTGATGGGGTTCCTCGCACCGCGTCGATGAAAGCCGAAGTAGCTCTTGGTGGCCAGACACACCGCGTCGCCGGACGCATCGCGATGGACCAATTGGTGCTCGATATTGGTGACACCCCAACCACACTGGGTGACGTCGCGACTATCTGGGGACACTCCCCGACGCTTGCCCAGTGGTCAACCTGGTCACAACGACCCGCAGAACTCCTCATTTCTCATCTCGCGCCACGGGTGGTGAGGACGTGGGAGTAGAGCCTCGCTGTTATGCACAGATTTCGTTGTCCGCTTTTCGCGCCAACGTTCGACACTCCAGAGCAACTCTTGCCGGGGATGCCCGGGTGATGGTTGCAGTGAAGTCTGACGCGTATGGGCACGGAGTCGCCCCGCTCGCTCGCGCCGCGGTTGAGGCCGGGGCTGATGCCCTCGCTGTTCTCGACATTGAACAGGGCGCACAGTTGCGCAGCGAACTGCCCGATGTTCCGCTGCTGTGTTGGTTGCACTCCCCCGACAGCGATTTTGGCCTTGCCGCCGAGCAGACGCTCGATGTTGGAATTTCCGGGCTGTGGCAGCTCGAATTGTTAACGGCCCAAGCGCCGGGACTTGGCACCCGTGTTCACCTCAAGATCGACACCGGATTGCACCGAAACGGCGCCCTGGAATCTGATTGGCCAGCGCTCGTGGCGAGAGCTGCAGCGCTGGAGAGCGAAGGACACATCACAGTGGTGGGAATCTGGTCCCACCTGGCAGACACGTCGCTGGAGGAGGACCAACGCTCACTGGAGAAATTCCATGCGGCCGTTGAGGGTGCCAGGAAGGCAGGGCTCACCCCCGAAATCCTGCACATCGCAGCTTCCGCCGCGGCCGCCGATTTTCCCGAGACCCGCCTCGACCTCGTCCGGATAGGGATTATTGCGTACGGCATCACGCCCTTTGATGACAGATCCGCCGAGGATCTCGGGTTCCATCCGGTGATGAGTGTTCACGCCCGCGTGATCGCGCACTCCGGGGATGGCACCCACGCCGTCCTGGGAATGGGATTTGCCGATGGGCTTTTCCCCCCACTTCGTGATGAGGGCTGGGTCACACACGGCACCCATCGATACACCATCTCCTCGATGGGCCCCGAGGAGACGAGTATCACGTCCCCCGACGGCGAACCACTCCCCGCTGTGGGCGACATTGTGACGCTGTTTGGCGACCCAGCGGGAGGTTCGCCTCGAGCTGAGGACTGGGCGCGCTGGGCTGACACGATTGGCGACGAGGTCGTTGCCTCACTCGGCGCGTCCGTCGTGAGGAACTTTATCGACGACGAGGGCTAAGGCGCCCGTCAATCAACGCCCGGGCGTTGCGAGCTGCGACCCCTACGCGCTCATGGAAGTCTCCCAGCTGTGCTGTGAGCCCTCTCGAGGCCAGCACCTGGCTCACAATGTCGAGCGTCCAGTGCGGATTGAGTGCCAGAGCCGGGCCACCGACTTTTGTGGCAAAGAGGTTCTCCGCCACGAGTCCCTCAGTTGTGGGCCAGCCCTCTGGCGCATCGTCCAGCGTCATGAGCGCCTGAGCGTCTCCCAGGAGCTCGGTGGTGCCAATCTGGTTGATATATCCAGCACTGGGCCGTCCGCGGAAATCAAGCCCGTGCACTTCACCGGAGAACCGTCCCGCACGATGATCGGCCGTGGAGGGGAAAACACCCGCACCGGGCATCGTCTCACCCTCGGCAGTAATCAGTGCCTCTCCGAGGAGATCCCACCCGGTCCCTACAGCCACCCAGGCAGAACCCGACGCTTTCCAGGAGTGAAAGACGCGCACCAAGGAGATCAAGTCGGTCGCAGCCGGTGCAATCTGTGAGGTAGAACCGCTGCCTACCGTGACAATATCGACCGTTCCCGGGGCGTCCTCCGGGCCGTGAACATCGACAATCGAAACCTCGTGACCCATGTGACGCAACGTTGCTGCGAGGATTTCGGCAGAGGCGCTCGATCCGTTCAGCGATAAGCGCTCGGGCAGAACTCTGGCGATCGAGAACCACTGGGTCATCGCGTCCCCTCCAGTTCCTTGTATCCCGCTAACCGCCGAATCACCATCATCTGCTCATAGTTCACAATGGCCTGCGCGACCACATCCCGCTGTGTAGCCAGGTCCGAGACNGCGATAAGCGCCTGGGCGGTGTCATCGATGACCTCGCCNTAGGGAATCCCTCGGTGCTCGAGGAACAGCGCCCACTGCCAGGCTTTTGTCCCACTGATCACATCAACATGGTCCACCGGCCCCAAATCGACGTCATAGATCCAGGAGGGATCAGGCGTTCCCTCATCCACGGCAATCCACACGAGACTTGGACTGTCCGTCATGGCATCGAGGTTCACCTGGAGGCTCGGGAGGTTCTTCATCATCGTGAGACTCAGCTTCGCTCCNCTGTAGGCGATGGTTTCGCCTCGCCCGTANACAGAAGCCCCATCGGTCAGTGCCTGCGCCACGACATCGGGAGCCAACACACCATCGACCAGAACGGACGCCACGCCCAGGGCAAGGGTCGCATCCACTGCATAGTGAAGACCCGGCGCGGGCAGACTCACGGACACTTCCGCCTCGCCCAGGGCAATGCTCGCCTGGGACCCCTCAGCGTGGAGCAGGGATGCCACAGGCTCNCTTGTCAGGGAGGCTTCGAGCTCGGCGTGGAGTGGCGCGGGAACGACACCGTGACTGGCGCTNGCCAATGCGCCCTCAGAGACGTCGATATTCTCCACGCGCCCACCGGCAGCCTCAATCTCAGCGCCCAGGGCCACGAGATTGGGGTCTGCCGAATTGACCAGCACCCCCACGGTTGCCCGCCTCGCCAGGTCACGCATCATGCGATAGACGTTTTCAGGCTCGCCGAAACGATTGAGCTGATCAACCTGAAGGTTCGTCAAGACAACCCACTGCGGCGTGATGGAGTCAGCAATTATCCCCCCATACGCTTCGTCCACCTCGAGNACGGCGACATCGGCGGAGAGTCGACCTCGAAGGCTAGCCGCCCCCACGAGTGCTGATGCCAAACCCTGAGGGAGATTGCCTCCTGCTGGGTTGGAGAACACGGTGAGCCCGTGAGCGCGCAGCACCGAGGTGATCATCGTGGTCGTGGTGGATTTACCGTTTGAGCCTGTGACAAAGACGATGCCGCGAGGAAGAGATTCCAGTGTTTCCCGCAAAACCGCGGGTCGCAGTCGCAACAAGACCAGCCCAGGAAAGGCTGACCCTCCCCCTCGCAATCGCGTCACAAATCGCACGAATTTCGCGATGACGAAGGCAGGAAGTTTTCCCACGATTCCTACTCGAGGTAGTCGCGAAGAGCCTGCGAGCGGGATGGGATGTCGAAGCTTAGCCATGGTCTTGGACTCTATTTGCCTGATTCGCTCGCGCGTGACACCGAAGGTGTCCCCAATTTGGTCCAGGGTCTTGGGCATTCCATCCCCGAGTCCAAAGCGCATTCTGATGACCCCAGCTTCGCGCTCAGACAGAGAATCAAGAAGCATCTCGAGCTGGCGTTGCAGCATCGTGAATCCCACAGCGTCCGCGGGAACAACTGCCTCGGTGTCCTCAATGAGGTCACCAAACTCGCTGTCGCCATCTTCGCCCAAGGGTGTGTGCAGCGAAATGGGCTCACGGCCATACTTTTGGACCTCGACAACCTTTTCCGGTGTCATATCGAGTTCGCGAGCGAGTTCTTCAGGTGTTGGTTCGCGGCCCAAATCTTGCAGCATTTGGCGCTGAACACGGGCAAGCTTGTTGATGACCTCCACCATGTGGACGGGAATACGAATCGTCCGAGCCTGGTCGGCCATCGCGCGGGTAATGGCCTGGCGAATCCACCAGGTTGCGTAGGTGGAGAACTTGAACCCCTTGGTGTAGTCAAACTTCTCCACCGCGCGAATCAGACCAAGGTTTCCTTCCTGGATCAAATCCAGGAACTGCATTCCCCTACCGGTGTAACGCTTGGCCAGGGACACCACGAGACGAAGGTTGGCACCGAGAAGGTGGTTCTTCGCGCGCTGACCGTCTTTCGCAATTTCGTGAAGCTCACGTGCCAACTTGGTTGTGCGCTGCGCAGCAGTCAGGGTGGAGAGTTTCTCCTCTGAGAACAGACCCGCCTCAATCCGCAGGGCCAACTCCACTTCTTGTTCCGCGTTGAGAAGCGCAACCTTACCGATCTGCTTCAAGTAATCCTTGACCGGGTCTGCTGTAGCGCCCGTAATCGTCGTGGAAATTATCGGCGCGTCATCGTCATCAGTGCTGGAGAGGACAAGAGCCCCCTGCGGGAGAACTTCTTTTTCTTTTTCGTCCTCGTCCTCAAGAGACGCTTCCGCGAGTCCGGCCATGACCTCTGCGCCAAGCTTTTCTGCGACGGCGTCGGGTTCTACTTCGCTCCCCGAGTCGTCAGCCTTGTCGGCCTTGACGTCATCGACCTCGTCATCATCGTCAAACGCGTCATCCTCAGCTGCAGCTGTGGCTTTCTTGCCCCGGGTCGTTGCCGCGGGTGGGGCACTCTTGGCGCTCGAAGCCTTCTTTGCGGGGGTTGGAGCAGGTGATGCGGCCGCTGTCTTGGCAGCAGGCTTCTTCGCAGCAGTTTTCGCTGTGGATGCCTTCGATGTCGAGGATTGCGCGGCGGGTTTCTTCGCAGCCGGCTTAGAAGTAGCTGCTTTTGCAGCAGGACGCTTCGCGGCTGCGGGCTTAGCTGCTGGCTTTGCGGCGGTCTTGGCAGAAGCGGAAGACTTCGCAGGAGCGGCTTTGGTTGGCGCCTTTGTCGCAGCTGGTTTCTTTGTAGCTGGCTTCTGTGCCGCGGGTTTCTTCTCCGCGGGCTTTTTTACAGCAGGCTTGGGAGCGGCCTTCGAGGCCGGCTTCTTCGCTGCTGGTGCGGATTTCTTGGCTGACGCTTGTGTGGAAGTGGTCTTTGCGGAGGCTGGAGCCTTCTTCGCTGGAGTCTTGGCGGGTGCTGCGGTCACAGGTGTGGGAGCTGCTTTCTTTTCGGTCTTCGCGGTATTACTGGCGAGGCCTCGCACGCGATCGAGGAACCCTAACTTCTGAGGCTTTTTGCCAGCACCAGCGTCTTTCTGTGTGCTTTGCGCCATGAGCCACCTGCTCCACTGGTTGACGGGCAGTAAGAAAACCCTTGTCAAGTCTCACTCGCGTGATTCCTGCCAGGGCCTTCGCCCCTTAGTATGCCACGCCTGAGCTATTTCGGCTGACGCCTGGCCCCGCGCGCCCTAGATTCCGTCGATAACCTCATCGGGGGAACCCCCCTCGACCCTCTTGGCCAGAAAGTCTTGGAGTTCTTGGGCGATGTCATCGGCATTGGGGATTTCTCCGTCAGCACCCATCAGGGGTGAGGGCAGAGGGTTATCTTCCATGTAGGAGTCATGCCGGGTTTCCAGCGTGTCCACGAGCTTCTGGAGCTCATCGTTGTTGCCCACCTGTTCCGCAATGCCCTGGAGGAAGACCCGTCCAGACTCACGCAACACATCGGTGGGGAAAATCAACCCGGTTGCCTGGCTCACGCTCTGCAGTGCCGCGACAGCAGCGTCGGGAAATTCGGTATCCGCCAGGTAGTGCGGGACGAGAACGACGAAACCAGCCGTCGGGTGCCCCTTTTCCTGGAGACGGTATTCGATGAGGTGCATCAGGGTCCCTGGAACATTGGTGGTGGGTCGCCATACCGACAGAGCATCCGTGATGTCCTCACGATTGCCGCTCACGGTGACGCCCAAACTGCGCGTGTGGGGCACTGGCATGGGGATGGCGTGTACCCATGAGCTGCTCTCCACACCCAGATCGTCAATCAAATCCAAAATTGTTTCGCTCACTTGCTCCCACCGGAAATCCGGTTCATAGCCAGAGAGGAAGAGAAACGGGGTCCCCAGTTCGTCCTTCACGAGGTCCAGGCTCAGACGCGGAGGCTCATACGACGTGAGTGATGTTTCTTCAAAGTTGAACATGGGCCTGCGAGCCCGGTAATCGATGAGGAGATCGTTGACGAACGTCCCCACCCGCTGCGTGTCCAACGTGTCAAAGACGTAGCGATTCACCTGGCTGACCGCGCCACCGGCGTCTGCGAACCCGGTCAAGCCAGCGACGAGAGGCAGACCTCGCGGCACGTCGGAAAGCTCCATGGCTTCGCGGAAAATCTCGTCTCGGAACATACGCCCATCGTATCTATCCAGCCGTGGAATCATCGGGAGCTTCGCTGTAGGCGATACTCCATCCACGGCTACGATGGGCCCATGACTTTGCCACAACCACACTTTCTTGACTCTGCCAGCGCGATCGGTGCCGAGGATGTCCTTGTCGTCGGACTTCGCTCCACCGATGATGGGCCACTCGTGCACGCCCCAGGGCTCCGCGCAGCGGAGCAGGACACCTTGACAGCTTTGGCCCGCAGCGTGGACGCAGAGGGTGGGATTGATTCCTGTTGGCGGCAGGGTGCTCCCGCAGGAATGAGCGTCTCCAGCGTGCTCTTTACCGGGCTCGGATCAGAGGAGGTAACGGCGGATCGCCTGCGAGAAGCTGCCGGTTTTGCAGCTCTTCAGACCTCCAAGGCACCTCGGATTGTTGTTGCGTTGGCGGAGTCAGGAGACGACCTCAAAGCAGTCGTGGAGGGCACTCTGCTGGGATCTCACCGCACCACGAAGCCCGGCAAGCCTGCAACTCTAGCTCCGCCCGAGATTGCATTCCTCGGTCATCTCGAGGACGCACAGGTCCACCACGCCGTGGTCGCTGCCGAAGCAGTGTGGCGAGTGAGAGACCTCGTGACGATGCCTCCTAACTTCCTCAACCCCGCCAGTTTTGTCGAGCAGGTCACCCAGATGGCNCAGGGCAGCTCGATCGAGATTGAGGTCTATGACGAGAAGCGNGTTGCGGCTGANGGACTTGGTGGGATTANNGCTGTGGGNCAGGGTTCTCTCAACCCTCCTCGCCTCATGATTTTGCGATACCAACCCGCACAGCCCACTCGGCATGTTGCGCTCGTGGGCAANGGCATCACGTTCGATTCGGGAGGACTCTCCCTCAAGGCGCCCAATGCGATGGTGGGCATGAAATATGACATGACGGGCGCGGCCGTCATGTCCGCGTCGACCCTGGCGGCAAGCGCGCTGGGAGGATCCATTGCCATTACCGCCTACCTGTGCCTGGCAGAGAATATGCCCAGCGGCAGTGCCTCACGGCCCAACGACGTCATCACCATCAAGGGTGGGAAAACCGTCGAAATTTTGAACACCGACGCTGAAGGCAGGCTGGTTATGGCGGATGGGTTGTCACTCGCCTCCGCGCTGAACCCGGATCTCATTATTGACATTGCGACCCTGACGGGGGCCGCGAGGATTGCCCTGGGAGAGCGCTATGCGGGGCTCATGGGGACTCCAGAGGGTGTCNCGGAGATCGANGGCGCTGCCGCTACGACNGGTGAGANGGTGTGGGCGATGCCGCTGCCGAGTGAGCTGCGAGCTCTGCTGAGCTCCGATGTTGCCGATATCGCCAACGCAAAGCCTGGAGAAGTCCTCGGCGGGATGTTGTTGGCCGGTGTCTTCCTGCGGGAGTTCGTGGGCGAGGGTATCCCGTGGGCGCACCTTGACATCGCGGGGCCTGCGAACAATTCCTCGAGCGCTTTTGGCTTCACCCCCAAGGGTGCATCGGGCGCTCTCACCCGCACAATCCTGTCGGTTCTGACGTCCTAACCCAGCCTGCGACCAGGCCAAGAACTGGTAGTAGGCTTAAGCGCTGTTGGAGTCGTGGCTGTGTCACGGTGCTGAGAAAAATATGAACCAATGATGAGGGAGTTCGTAACGCGTGGCTGAGCACACTTTTGACCTTGTTGTCCTTGGAGCAGGCTCGGGAGGGTACGCCGCAGCTTTGCGCGCGAGCCAGCTGGGTATGTCGGTGGGGCTCATCGAAAAAGACAAGGTCGGCGGCACCTGCCTGCACGTGGGATGTATCCCCACTAAAGCGCTTCTGCACGCAGCTGAGGTCGCAGATTCTGCCCGTCACTCTGACATGTTCGGCGTGCGTGCAACGCTGGAGGGTGTTGACCTCCCCGCAGTGAACACGTACCGCGATGGAATTGTTGCCTCGAAGCACAAAGGCTTGCAGGGGCTCATCAAGGCCCGAGGCATCACCACTATTGAGGGCACGGGAAAGCTCATCTCACCGACGACGGTAGCCGTGGGAGACGACACGGTCGTGGGAAAGAACGTGATCCTCGCGACAGGCTCCTACCCAAAGTCACTGCCCGGTCTCGACATCGGCGGACGCATCATCACCTCCGAGCAGGCTTTGCAACTTGATTGGATTCCCAACAAGGTTCTCGTCTTGGGCGGCGGAGTTATCGGGGTTGAATTTGCCAGCGTGTGGCGGTCATTTGGTAGCGAGGTCACCATCATCGAGGGGTTGCCCCGTCTGGTTCCCGCAGAGGATGAATCCATCTCGAAGCAGTTTGAGCGCGCCTACCGCAAGCGCGGAATCAATTTCCACACCGGTGTGAGATTCCAGTCCGCCACGCAGGATGAGACCAGTGTCACCGTGACGTTGGAGGATGGAACAACCGAAACCGCCGATTTGCTCTTGGTCGCCGTGGGGCGGGGCCCCAAGACCGACGGCATGGGCTTTGAGGATGTCGGAGTCACCATGGACCGCGGGTTTGTCCTCACCGACGAGCGNCTNCGCACGAACATTCCCGGTGTCTTCGCCGTGGGCGACATTGTGCCGGGAATTCAGCTCGCGCACCGCGGTTTTCAGCACGGCATCTTCGTCGCGGAAGAGCTCGCCGGACTCAACCCCATGGTCGTCTCAGACCGCAACATCCCCAAGGTCACCTACTCCGAGCCTGAGGTCGCCTCTGTCGGGTACTCCGAGCAGGATGCGAAAGCGGAGTTCGGTGAGGCAGGCGTCGCCGTGTATGACTACAACCTCGCGGGGAATGGTAAGAGCCACATTTTGGAGACCGCCGGTTCTATCAAAGTCATTCGACAGGTCGATGGTCCCATTCTCGGTGTTCACATGATCGGAGCCCGCGTGGGTGAGCTGATTGGTGAAGCGCAAGTCGCCGTCAATTGGGATGCCTACCCCGANGATGTTGCACCCCTGCTCCACGCCCACCCCACTCAGAACGAAGCGCTCGGTGAAGCGTTCATGGCCATCGCAGGGAAACCCCTGCACGCGATGTAGTCACCCACTACCCCTCTCACAAGGAGAACCACAACAATGAGTCAAGAAGTAACCCTTCCCGCACTGGGAGAAAGCGTCACCGAAGGAACTGTGACGCGGTGGCTAAAGAATGTCGGTGACAGCGTCGCTGTCGATGAGCCCTTAGTCGAGATTTCGACAGACAAGGTCGACACCGAGATTCCCTCCCCGATCGCAGGCGTGATCGAAGAGATTCTTGTTGCTGAGGATGAGACCGTCGAGGTTGGCGCGGTACTGGTCAGGATTGGTGACGGTAGCGGTGCTGCCCCAGCGCCTGCTGCACCCGCAGCGGAAGCTCCCGCCTCGGCTCCTGTTGAGCCTGTAGTTGCGCCTCCCGCGCCCGAGCCTGCCGCGGCACCCGTCGAAGCACCTCCCGTGTCCGCCGCTCCCCCTGTGACTCCACCGGTTGCAGCACCTCCCGCTGCAGCACCCCCGGTTGTCGCACCTCCCGTCGCTGCACCTGCTGCAGCTCCAGCTGCTCCCGCTGTGGCGCCTCCAGCGCCTGCTGCCTCACCGCTGCCTCAGCCCATCCCCAGTGGCTCACGCTCAATGCCCTACGTCACTCCCATCGTTCGTAAGCTCGCCAATGACCACGGTGTCGACTTGAACACGGTGTCAGGAAGCGGCGTGGGGGGACGGATCCGCAAGGAAGACGTCCTCGCCAAGGCCAGCGGCGGTAGTGCTCCAGCTCCGGCAGCAGCCCCCACCGTTGTGGAAGCTTCCGCTCTGCGTGGCACGACTGTGCCGATGAGCCGTCTGCGCAA
>JGI26088J50261_1001062_pt1 | contig 15359 bp, 16 predicted proteins | sample SaaInl1SG_22_DNA_FD_50261 | JGI IMG/M metagenome (IMG submission 50261)
AACTCGTTAGGCGGCCACTTGAGGGCACTGCGCGCAAACTTCAATGCCGACAATGCACACAGCGCCAGTATCAGAGCCCCGAAGATACCGACCCACAAGCCCGTTTGAGTGGCGACCTGTTGCCAACCCGCGGTATCTGTGAGCGCGGGCAAAAGAATATGAGAGGCGGTGGGTACGAGCGTATCGGTCATGGTCATTGATCTGAAAAAGGTGCCCTATTCTGCTACGAATTCAGTACGATTGGCCGATCTGCATTAACCCAAATCAACTAATACCCGAAGATGTGACGCCACACTTTTGGCCAGCGCCTGCAGGTGATAGCCCCCCTCCAGACAACTCACGATACGGCCATGCGCATGGGTATCGGCCACCGCGCACAACTGCGCCGTGATCCAAGCGTAGTCACTCTCCAGCAAACCCAATTGCGCGATCTCATCGTCACGGTGGGCATCGAAGCCTGCACTGATCAAAATAAGTTCTGGGCGAAAAGCGGCCAGTCGTGGCATCCAACTATTGCTGACAATGGCGCGCACGTCCGCCGCGCTCGTATGGGCCGGTACGGGCGTATTGTGCATATTTTTGGCACCTGACGCGTCGGTATTCGGATAGAACGGAGACTGATAAAAGCTCATCATCTCTATACGGTCGTCCCCGGCAACAATGTCCTCGGTACCATTGCCATGGTGGACATCAAAGTCAACAATCGCAACACGCGACAACCCACGGTTTACGACCGCATGCTTGGCCGCCAGTGCCACGTTACTGAACACGCAGAAGCCCATAGCGGCATCGCGCGTGGCGTGATGCCCAGGTGGGCGAACGCCGCAAAACGCATGACGCAAGCGCGCATCCAATACCGCATCGACAGCAGCAACGGCTGCACCTGCCGCTCGCGACGCAGCCGCCCACGTGTGCGCATTCATACGGGTATCCGGGTCTAGTTCAATCCAAGGGGGTGCCCGCCCGTCCGCCAGGCTCAAACGTGCCGCTTGCGCCTTCACATGCGCAACATACGCTGGCGTATGCGCCAACAAAAGCTGACGCTCCTCAATAGCGGGCGCCTCTTCATACGCCAACAGATCGCGCAAACCCTCGGCCTGCAGGCGCTCTGTGATGGCATCCAAGCGCTCTGGACACTCCGGGTGTCCTGCGCCCATGTTGTGCAGGCTACATTCTGCGTGGAAGAAAAACCCAGTCGCGTGCGGGGAGGTGCTGGTCATATGGACAAATTAAAGGGCAAAATCAAGGGTGAAAACAGCTTAGCATGACGACCACCGTAGCCCCTATACCCACCGCCGACGCCAGCGTAAGCCTGCGCAGAAGCCTCGCTGTCGCCGCCAGCTTGGTTTTGCTTGCAACGCACGCATCAGCAGCGCGCAGCGATCGATATCGCGACCATGCCCCCGCCATGGCGTTCGCGCAGCAATGGGCGACCGACAACCAGCAGCCAGTCGACGAAATTCAGGCCATTGTGGGCAAAGCCAAACGGCTAAAGCGCGTCATCAAGTTAGTCAGCCCAGCACCCAAAACCTTTCAAAAAGATTGGTTTAGCTACCGACAACGTTTTGTAGAGCCCATCCGAATCAAGGCAGGTCAGCGCTTCTGGGCCCGCAACCGCGCCACACTCAAACTGGCGGAAGCGCAATTTGGCGTGCCCGCGTGGCTGGTGGTCGGCGTTATCGGTGTGGAGACCCTTTACGGGCGATATGCAGGCAAAGTACCCACGCTTGATGCGCTCGCCACCTTGGCATTTGATTTCCCGGAGAGCCACCCGAGAGCCGCCGCGCGCAGCGCTTTCTTTCGTGATGAGCTGGGCCACTTTTTAACGCTCAGCCGCAGCAGCAGCACCCCCATTGAGGCGTGGCGTGGCAGTTACGCGGGGGCACTCGGCATCCCGCAATTCATGCCGTCTAGCTGGAAAAAATACGCCATTGACTTTGATGGGGACGGCATCGTTGACTTAAAAAATAGTGAGGCCGATGCCATTGGATCAGTTGCCAATTATTTTGCCGAGTTCGGCTGGCAGCGAGACATGCCCACGCACTTTCCTGTGACCCTGAAAGCCAAGGGTAAGCCACTCAAACAGCTATTAGAGCCCGATATCATTCCGAGCTTTCAACCCAGTGAGATGCACGCCTTGGGTGGCCAACTTGGCGCAAAGGCAAAACAACACCCTGGCCTACTCGCGCTGGTAAAGCTTGAAAATGCAGGCAAGCGCCGCGACACCTTCATTGCAGGAACACAAAATTTTTACGTGATCACCCGATACAACTGGAGCAGCTACTACGCGCTCGCAGTCATCAAGTTGGGCGAGGCCGTGCAGCGGAAAATGCCGAAGACACCTAAATACGACAGCGCGTTAAATTAGCTCAACAAATGCCCCGTCTTCACAAAAATAGTGCACCCCTCTTTGCTAAAGGGCTGATGCATGCTCATGTGCGGACTTCTTATCCATGAGCCTGTGGGGTAGCGCCCATGCTCATCTTCAAACACGCCACTGACCACGAAGATTTCTTCACCACCATAGTGCCTGTGCGGATTGAAATAGGTTTCAGGCGCCCAACGCACTAACGTCGAGCCGCTACCCTGCCGCATCAGTGGCATCACGTGCAAGCCTGGCACCATGCCTTGGTGCCACACATCGGTTGTCGTATCTAAAACCTCACGCTCTATTTGGTCAGAACCAAGGTGGCGTAACTTGACGAACAGCGTACAGCCCGTTTTGCTGTGGGGCGCATGGGAGGAGCCGGGCGGGTTCATCATGTACGTGCCAGCAGGATAGTCGCCGGTCTCATCACTGAACACCCCGTCTAACACCAAGATCTCTTCACCAAACTCATGGCTATGGGTTTGAAACGCAGATCCGGGCTGATAACGAACGATGGACGTGGCCTTGGCCACCTCGCCGCCTGTGCGCTCAAGCATTCGCCTCTCAACCCCAGATGCAGGACTGGAAACCCACGGTAACTCGTGGTGGTTAATCACGATGCGCTCGTTGTAATCTGCGTTGATATCCATTGATGCCACTTCTGAAAATTTTAAAGACCCACCAAAGCATAGCAAGTTCGTGTGATGGCCCTGCTACCTTACGACTTGACCCCTCAAAGCGGGCTATCGAGTTAGCTAGTTAGTTGGCTAATAAGACGCAGGAACCCTCAGTTCGCCCAACTGTTATCCTGCACCATGAACCCACTGAGCCCCAAAAAACTGCTGTTAACCAAATGGACAGCGGTGACGCCCGTTGCCAAACAAAAGCATTTTTTGGTCATCCGGGTCATACCGCCGACCTTGCCCACCGACCCCATTGAGTTGGTGGAGATTGAGGCGGCTTACTCCAAAGCCACGCAAATCATTGCCTGGCGGGATCTGCGCGACGACGCCGTTTGGCGGCAGGGCTGGGTGTGAGCGTCTAAATTTACCGCTCATCACGGCTGTTGCCACTGACGCCGTGCCACGACCCGCTCGCAACGTAACTGCGTCGGCGCATCGCTGCGCCAATACGCTGCACCGCAGCGTGCGCTGTCAACCCACCGTAAGCCCCAGCGCGGTGTCGCCGCATCCCATCGGGCACGCACGGTCGCTGCCGGATGTCCGTACTGGTTGCGATAGCCCGCCTGTGCAATGACGAACCGAGGCCGCAACGCCTCTAACCACGCCTGCCCGTTGGAACTATGACTGCCGTGGTGCCCCGCCAAAACAACGGTCACGCCCGCGCTTTCTCCCAAGGCCGTGGGCTGCGCAGCCCTTGCCATACCTCGAATGACAGCGACCTCCTCGCGCAGCCCCATGTCACCCGTTAGCCACGCGGTGTGCGCTCCGATACGAATACGTAAGACACACGACAACGCATTGCGCCGCCTCGGCTTGTCGGGCAACCACTGGCTCCCATCCGCATGTGTCAACACGCCCTGTTGTGGCTGCACGATGTCGAACAGCACACCGTCCCAANGCCAATGCNCGCCGGCCTNACAAGGCGTCCAGTCGTGTGCAGGTGCTTGTGCAGGTGTTTGTGTTTGTGTTTGTGCAGGTACTTGTGCGACCGGCTTGGCATTGGCACCACTTTTTGAACGCGATTGAAATGGCAACTGTGCGCGGGGNAAAGANGCCAACACAGCGGTCTCAGAAAGCAGAGGTGACGCCAACAGCGCGCGCGCGCCGCCAACGTGGTCGCTATCGGCGTGGCTAAGTACCAGCCTATCCACCCGCTGCCCAGTTGCGAGAAGATGCGCGAGTACCACCCGCGCGCCCACATCGTAGCCGCTGGCATAGCGTGGCCCGGCATCAAACAGCAACGCATGGTGGGCGGTGCGGATCAGCACAGCACTCCCTTGCCCCACATCAAAAGCCAACAAGTCAAACGCGTCTTGCGGCGGCCGACTGGGCTGATAAAGCAGTGCCGGCAGCAGCACGGCACACACCAAGACGCGCATCCGCCACGTACGCAAAAAAATGGAGATGATGAAGGCCGCACCCACCGCAAGCGCCAACCACCCGGGCGCCGCTGTGGGGTGCCACACCCCGAATGGCAAGGCATGCGCCCATGTCAAACCCTGCAAACCCCACAGCGCCAGCGGGCTCAATACCGACCAAGCCACGGGTAACGCGTTGCCAAGCAACGCCAACGGTAAGAANACAAAGCTCACTAAGGGGATCGCAATGAGGTTGACCCCCAGAGCGACCAGACTCACTTGGCCAAAAAATAGCCACGTTAGCGGCGCCAAAACCAAACTCAGATGCCATTGCGTGCGCACCATACCGCACAGCCCGTCCCACGCTCGGCGTAAAAGCCCNGAGTAAGCCACTGTCGGCGAATCCGCCTGCCCCCCAGACAAATCAGTGCGCGCGGACAACCCACCCACTCCCTTGGGGAGCGCAAACAAGACCGCCACGGCAACAAAGCTCAACCAAAACCCCGCCTGCACCATGGCCCAGGGGTCAAACAGCAGCACCAGCGCCATCGCCCATAGCCAAACAACCCACCACGGCCAATGCCAACCCATACGCCGAACGCCCAAAAAGCAAAGCAACATCAGCACCGTGCGCTGTGCGGGCAAGCCCCAACCAGAAAACAAGGCGTAGGCCAACGCAAACGCCACCGCACCGCCTGCCGCCCAAGCCGGCGCATCGCACGCGGCAAAGCAGCGCCAACCTGCACGCACCCCTAAGCGCCAACCCGCAAAAATAAACCCATACGCCAGCCACGCAAACAAACCAATGTGGAGGCCAGAAATGCTGACCAAGTGTGCAACACCTGTATCGCGGAACAAGGTCCAGTCAGGGCTGGATATCCCCTGTTGATCTCCCAGCACCAAGGCAGCTACCAGCGCTGCGACGCGGGGTTGCCCGCTCAAAGCGGTCTGTATGCGGGCGCGCACCTGCCCGCGCATGTGCAACAAACCGTAGTGCCAGACGGTGGGCGCTGCGAGCATGCGGATAGGAGTGACGCCCGCTGGACGGACGTAACCTCGGGCATAAACACCGCGAGACCACGCCTTTAACCGGCTGTCGAAGCCGTGCGGATTACGTAAGGCGTGCACGGCTTTGAGTCGNACCGGCCATTGCCACCGCGCACCGGGCTCGATGGCGTCAACANGTGCATTGCTCGCATGACTCGCACCACGCGTGCGCGGGTAATAGCGTTGCAACTGCAAACGTCTAGGCCACACCACCCACTGCCCATCCTCGGACCGACGGTGGGTCACATCAAAATCGAAACGGGTCGCGTAAGCACTGTTTGCTGGCAGAGAGGCGACATAACCCTGCACAGCGATATCCCTCCCCTCTAACGCGCTCGGTATTTGCGCGGCGTTGCGCACCGCGCCACGCCAACCCGTGCTGAGGAATGCAGTGCACACCACGGCAGCCAACACCCAAGCTATCCCCATGTGCTGTCTGCGGGCCAAGGGGGTTGAAAAGACCAAACCAAGCAGGCACAAAAATACCCATAGAGAGGTATCGGCAACAGGCCATAAGCGCGGCAGCGTTAGCAAGGCAGCCACGCCAAGACACCAGCTAAGTGGTGCCCCCCACAAGAGCACGCCCACACGATAGGTTTTTAGATCGGACACAGACGCCCCCCTCCTCTAGAATTAAGCCCTTATTACTGGAGAACAACATGAGTGTTTACGCGCGTCTGAGCGAGTTAGGTATTTCGTTACCGCCTGTGGCCATCCCGGCTGCAGCCTACGTGCCGTTTGTTCAAACGGGGCAACTGGTTTTTCTGAGCGGCCATATCGCTAAAAAAGACGGCAAGCCGTGGGTGGGTCAATTGGGTGTCGATACCGATACCACCACGGGGCAAGCGGCGGCGCGTGCCGTTGCCATAGACTTAATTGGGACCTTGCAAGCAGCGGCAGGCGGCGACCTCGGCAACGTCAAGCGGATTGTGAAGGTTATGAGTTTGGTCAACTCCGCCCCCAACTACACCGAGCACCACCTGGTGACCAATGGCTGCTCTGAACTACTGGGTGAGGTGTTTGGGCCCGAGGTGGGAGCCCACGCGCGCAGCGCGTTTGGCGTGGCGCAGCTGCCTATGGGCTGTTGTGTCGAAATCGAGCTAATTGCCGAGCTCGTGGCAGTGGCCTGAGCGCGGCATTAACGAACGGTAATCGTGATCTCGCCCAGCCCATCAATCTGTCCGTGCATCACATCGCCGCGAACCACCGCTGCAACGCCTTCGGGTGTGCCCGTCATGATCACGTCGCCGGGCTCTAGGGCTTCGTATTGCGACAGTTGTGCAATTGACTCCGCTACAGACCAAATCAACAGGTTGATGTTGGACGACTGACGTGGCTGGCCATTCACGGTCACGCTGATCGTGGCATCGGCGGGATGACCTATATCCGCCACGGCACTGATCGGACCAATGGGTGCCGACTGGGCAAACGCCTTACCAAACTCCCAAGGACGTCCCTTGTCTTTGGCCTCACCTTGCAAGTCACGTCGGGTCATGTCCAAACCTACGGCATAACCAAACACGTGGCTTAGCGCGTCCGCGACCGAAATAGCTTGCCCGCCTTTACCAATCGCGACGACCAGCTCAATCTCGTGGTGCAGGTTGTTAGTCATGGGTGGGTAATCCATAGACTGAGGCGTACTGGCATCAATGACCGCCTGAGTCGGCTTCATAAAGAAAAAGGGCGCCTCGCGACTCGGGTCCTTACCCATTTCAATCGCATGGGCCGCGTAATTGCGCCCGACACAAAAAATCCGGTTGACAGGGAACCGCGCCTTTTGATTTTTAACTGGCAAGCTCTTAACAACGGGGGGCGAAACGCAATAGTCCATAGCAACTCCAGAAGGAAACCAACGTAANTAAAAAACAGTCGCGCAATGTTACGAGAAAACCACTGCAAAGACTGTCAAGCAAGCTACCATCAGCTACCCGCGTATCTTCCCGNGAGATCCCATGTCAGCGCCCAAGTCCTATATTCGCCCTAGTCTGAACGCCATCGCTGTGCCGATTGTGGGCGAATTTATATTNGGCATCAGCGTCGCGATGGCGGGCCTNTACCTCGCCTCACAGACATCCGATGCAGCAGCGGGCGCGTTCGGCATGACGCAACAAGTGGTCGAAACACTGGCCGTTTTGTTTCGGGTTCTAGCCATAGGAATCGGTGTTGTCGTGACCCAAAAATTGGGTAGCAACAACACCACCGGTGCCAAACGAACCGCACTNGGTGCCATAGGCGCGGCCACGTGGGTGGGCGCGGTGGCCGCTTTGTGGATGCTCTTCGGCAATGGGTTCACATTGCGTGCACTAAACGCCCCTGAGCCCGTGCTGGTACTCGCACAGACCTACATGATTGTGCTTGCGCCCGCACTCATTCTGGAAGCCTACAACCTCAGCATGGCCGCGGTACTGCGCGCCAACTTGCTCGCCAAAGAATCGTTCGCGGTGATGGTGGTCATGCACGGTAGCCANCTCCTGTTCGCTTGGCTTCTGATGTTGGGATTTTGGGGGTGGGGTGGCTTGGGACTCAACGGCTTTGCCGTGGCATGGCTGTTGAGCCGTGCCATCGGGGTGGTGGTTCACCTTTGGCTTTGGCGCTCGCGCCTCGCAATTACGCCGCAACGTAAGCACTGGTGGCATGTGCCCCGTGACATTCTGAAACCCGTACTCACGATCGGCCTTCCCGCAGCCGCCTTGGAGCTCTGTTATCGCTTGGCTTTTCTGGTATCGGTCGGTGCGGTTGCGAGCCTCGGCGTTGCGGCATTGGCGACCCACGCGTACACCNTGCAAATCCTTCTATACGTCTCGCTNACCAGCCGCTCTCTCGGCTGGGCCTGCGAAATTATGTCGGGGCGCCTCGTTGGCGCAGGGCGGTTCAAGGAGGCCTACACCCTCGTGCTCAAAGGTACGCGCAGTGGTCTGATTGCATCNGGGCTCATGGCCGTAAGCGCCGCCCTCCTCGCGCCCTGGATACTGCCCCTGTTTACTAAAGACCCAGCGGTCATTCGCCTCGCGACGTGGTTGCTTTGGTTGTCACTGTTCCTCGAGTTGGGACGGGTGTTCAACATGGTGGTGCTCAGCTCTCTGCGGGCAGTCGGTGATAGCCACTACCCCTTAGCCGCCAGCATCTTGTCCATTATTTTCATATTGGGCTTTGGCTCGTACTGGTTTGGTCATTGGTTTGGCCTCATCGGTATTTGGGTGGCCTACATCGTTGACGAATGCTTGCGGGGGGCATTCATGATGCGCCGCTGGTACACGCTCGGGTGGCTCAGCAAAGGCAAGGCCATTTATCGGCGACTGCATGCCGACAACCGCCTGACGGATGCGACCCACCTGTCTGCGGTGGATGCAGATAGCCTCAAGGAAAACAGAACCACGTTGACCTCTGTGGTTTAGCCGTGCGTGCGCCAGTGGTCAGCGACGACTTTGTGCCGGTNAACCGGCCTNGTCTTNCACCGCCTATGGCGTNCCGCCTGAAATGAAAAAAGCCCCCAGCTATTCCTAGTTGGAGGCTATTGTTCAATCTAATGGTCGGCGTGAAAGGATTCGAACCTTCGACCCCTTGCACCCCATGCAAGTGCGCTACCAGGCTGCGCCACACGCCGACAAGCAGAAAATTATAGCCGACGCTCGCGTTATTTTCTGGGCCTTACGGCCCGTNTCAACAAATATTAATCGCTGGCGAGGATCTCGCGAATACGCACNAACTCAGCGCGCAAGCCCACCATNTCNGATGCCCCTTGCATCGCCAAAGGGGCGAGACTGAGNGCCAAGGTGTTTTGGGCTGCCAAGCCCAATGACTCACGCTGCATGGCACGCGCCTCGTCCGAGGGCGTTGTCAGCAGCCCATCAGGTTCAGCGTTGCTACGGTCTGACGCAGGCGCATCCTGGAGACGGTTGCGCGCGCCACTGATGGTAAATCCCTGTTCGTACAGGAGGTCACGTATTTTTCGGATCATCAGCACCTCGTGGTGCTGGTAGTAGCGGCGNTTGCCGCGACGCTTCATGGGTCGCAACTGGGTGAATTCTTGCTCCCAGTAACGCAGCACATGTGGCTTGACGTTGCACAGCTCACCGACCTCACCAATGGTGAAGTAGCGCTTGGCNGGAATAGCAGGAAGGGGGGANGAAACGATTGNAGACACAACTGATAATCGNCAGTAAGGCGCGAAGATTTAGCGCCAAGGCACTGACTTTACAGTATTTTGCTCTCCACCGTAAGCTTAAATTTTGAAATTACAACTAAGGGTTACAGGCTAACCGCACCCAGTTGGACCTGGTCTTTTAGCTTGGGACTGGCGTGGAAAGTCACCACACGCCTAGCCTCAATCGCCACGGGCTCGCCCGTTCTCGGGTTGCGCCCCGGGCGGGACGATTTACTGCGTATTTGAAAGTTCCCAAACCCAGTAATCTTCACATCATCGCCAGACACCAGTCGCTCCGTCACGATATCAAACAGGGCGTCAACCATGTCTTTGGCCTCGCGCTTGTTCAAACCAATGTTGTCATAGAGCAAGTCCGCCAAGGCCGCTTTGGTTAACGCGGGCGATTCCATCGATTCGAGTGCAAATTCCATAGCCTGTATCTCAGCAAAAAATAGAATGAAGGTGAACCATACCGCAATTAGGCACGCAGCGTGGCGCCCAAGGTATCTTCTAGTGCGCGGCGAACCGACGCGACCGCCTCATCGGTCTGCTCATCCGTGAGCGTCAACTCATCGCTACCGAAGACCAAGCGAATCGCCAAGCTCTTACGTGGCGCGGTCAATNCGTCCCCATTGTCAGTGGGCTTGGCGCGGTAAATGTCAAACAAGGTAACGCCCTTGAGCAATTGTTTGGTGTCCGCCCCGCCGGCTGCCGACATCAGCTGCTNATGGGTCACGCCCTCGTCTACCCACACCGCCAAGTCACGCTCGACGCGTTGCAGCTTGGGGACGGCTTGGGCAACCGGCATCTCACGTGCAAGCAGCGCGTCAAGCGCCAACTCAAACAAGATGGGCGCCTTTGGTAGGTCATAGCCTTGACGCCACTGAGGGTGCAACTCACCGACAAAGCCCACAGAAACCCCATTCAAAAATACCTCGGCACAACGGCCAGGGTGCATCGCCGGATGGCTTCCCACAGCGAACTCGGGCTGCATGGGCGCAAACAAGGCCTCCACATCGGCTTTGACATCGAAGAAATCAACGTCTTGGTCCTTGGCACCCCATTGCGTGGGATGGCGTGGCCCGAAGCACAGCCCCGCTACACGCATAGGCTGGCTGAATCCGGCCACACTGGTGTCGCTGTCTGGAACCGTCGTATCTTTGGTGAAAACACGCCCCAGCTCAAAGACGTTGACACGCTGTGCGCGTCGGTCAAGGTTGAATTTCAGAACGTGAATCAAGCTCCCCAGCAAGCTAGAACGCATCACGTCCATGTGGCTAGCAATGGGGTTTAACAGGCGCACAGGGTCGGCGTTGCCCGCCAGCTCTTGCTCCCAGCGTGTTTCAACGAAGCTGTAATTGATGGTCTCAAAGTAGCCTAAGCCCGCCAATTGGTGACGCAAGGCATAGGCTCCGCGCCGCGTCTCTGAGCGCACCTTGGGAAGCACAGGCGCCAACGGTGGCGTATGCGGCAGGTTGTCAAACCCGAGCATGCGCACGACTTCTTCGACCAAGTCTTCCTCAATGCGAATATCAAAGCGCTGAGCAGGTGCCACGACGGACAAACGGTCCGCGTCCAGTGTTTCTACGCGCATGCCCAAGCGGGTCAATACGCCCTCACACTGCGCCTGCGTAACCGGCATACCAATAATTTTGGAGGCGCGAGACACCCGCAAAATCACGGCGGGGTTGGTGGGGACATTCACCACCTGGTCGTCAATAGGACCCGCCTCGCCGCCGCAGATCTCCAACACCAATTGTGTGATGCGCTCGATGTGGGTGACGACCGTGCTGGCGTCGACGCCACGCTCGAAGCGATGGCCCGCATCGGTAGAGAAGTTAAAACGGCGTGAGCGCCCAGCGATGCTTCTGGCCACCAAAAGGCGGCCTCAATAAAGACGTTTTTGGTCTCATCGGTTACGGCGGTTGCGTCGCCCCCCATGATGCCCGCCAACGACTCCACGGCCTGTGTATCGGCGATCACGCCCACCTTGTCATCGAGGGTGACCGTATTACCATTGAGAAGCTTCAGCGTCTCACCAGATCGGCCCCAACGAACCGACAGATCGCCATGTATCTTGTCTAGGTCAAAAATATGCGAGGGTCGGCCCAATTCGAACATGACGTAATTGGAGATATCGACCAGTGGCGCAACGGCACGTTGACCGCAACGCGCCAAACGCGCAACCATCCAATCAGGCGTCTTGGCCTGCGGATTGATGGCGCGCACCACGCGCCCTGCGAAACGGCCGCACAAATCGCTGTCAACCACGTGGACCGCCAAGCGCTGGTCATGGCTCGCCGCTATGGGCGTAAACACCGGTTGGTTGAGCGGGGCGCCGGTGATGGCACTCAACTCCTGAGCGACGCCGTAGACACTCAAACAATGCGCCAGATTGGGCGTGAGCTTGAGGGTAAAGAGTTGGTCATCCAGCTTCAGGTAGTCACGCAGGTTAACGCCCAATGGCGCATCGCTAGGTAGCTCACACAAGCCATCGGGCCCCTCGAACTCAAGGCCTAATTCGTCGCTAGAGCACAGCATCCCAAAGCTCTCAACGCCGCGTAATTTACCCACCTTGATTTTGAACGGCTTCCCATCTTTTCCTGGCGGCAGTTCTGCGCCCACCATCGCACATGGCACGCGGATGCCCGGTCGCGCGTTGGGCGCGCCACAGACAATGCTCAAGCGCTCAGGAACACCAACGTCGACCTGACAAATGCGCAAGCGATCTGCGTCAGGATGCTGTTCGGTCGTGATGATTTCACCCACTACGATGCCTGTAAACGGCGGTGCAACGGGATCTAAGTCCTCTACTTCGAGACCGGCCATGGTTAGCGCATCGGCTAACTGCTGGGTATCCAAGGGTGGGTTACAAAATTCACGCAACCAAGATTCAGGAAACTGCATGCTGGGCTCTCAACTACAAATTTAACGGGGGTGACGATCGCCGACGGTGACGCCTTATTGGAACTGGCTTAAAAAGCGCAGATCGCCATCAAAAAACAAACGTAAATCATTCACGCCGTAACGCAACATGGTCAGTCGATCGGGACCCATACCAAAGGCAAATCCAATGTAGGTCTCAGGATCCAGCCCCATGTTGCGCACCACGTTGGGATGCACCTGACCACAGCCAGCCACCTCCAACCACTTGCCCGCAAGCGGGCCACTAGCGAACTGAATATCAATCTCCGCGCTGGGCTCTGTAAATGGAAAGAAGCTGGGGCGAAACCGCAATACCAAGTCATCGGACTCAAAGTAGGTGCGGCAAAACTCAGTAAAAATTACGCGCAAGTCTTTAAAGCTGACATTACGTCCGACCCAGAGGCCTTCGCACTGGTGAAACATGGGCGAATGCGTGGCATCGCTGTCTACGCGGTACGTGCGGCCTGGCGCGATGACCCGAATTTCGGGCATGTCCTTGCCCGCGTCTAACGCCTCGCGATAGCGCTTGACGTGCTGGACCGCATGGCGAATTTGCATGGGGCTGGTGTGGGTGCGGAGCAAATTCGGAGCCTCCGCAGAGCCCCCTTCAACATAAAACGTGTCGTGCATAGAACGCGCGGGGTGGTCTGCCGGCGTGTTCAATGCGGTGAAGTTAAACCAGTCGGATTCGATTTCAGGCCCATCGGCGACCTCGAACCCCATGGAGTTAAAGATGGACTCAATGCGCTCAAGCGTCCGGCTCACAGGGTGCAAGCCACCCACACCCCGGGTACGGCCGGGCAGCGTCACGTCCAATGCCTCGGCCTTCAACTGAATCTCTAGTTCTGCGCGCGCCAAGCCAGCGCGGCGCGCCTGAAGCGCCGCCTCTATGGCTTGCTTCGCTTGATTAATCACGGCACCTTGGGCCTTCTTTTCCTCAACGCTGAGCGTTGCCAGCCCCTTCATTAACGCGGTCACACGACCACTTTTTCCTAAAAATTGCGCCTTCGCATTTTCTAGCTCATTAACGGTACTGGCTTCCTCAAACTGGCGGCGTGCCGTTTGAACCAAGGGTTCCAATTCGATCATCGGTATCTCGACTTCGTGAGGGACGAGCGTTTCAGCTCACATTAAGGGCGCAAGCACCCCGTCAATTGGACAGGGGTCGCATCTCAACAAAAGAAAAAGGGCTAGTGCTATCGGCGTTGTAGCCAAGCGCTAGCCCTCATCTTTTGCACCAAATCCATTTGCATGGATTTGAATGGTCATCAAGCAGCCAGTTTGGCTTTCACTTGATCAACAATAACGGCAAAACCCGCTCTATCGTGCACAGCCATATCGGCCAACACTTTACGGTCAATCTCAATCGCCGCCTTCTTCAGGCCGTTTGCGAACTGGCTGTATGTCATGCCCAGTTCACGCACACCCGCGTTGATACGGGCAATCCACAACTGACGGAACACGCGCTTTCTATTGCGACGGTCACGGTAGGCGTATTGACCCGCCTTCATTACCGCCTGTTTGGCGATACGGAAGACATTNCCGCGGCGACCGCGGAAACCTTTTGCAAGGGCTAAAACTTTTTTGTGGCGGGCACGAGCCGTGACACCACGTTTTACGCGAGGCATATATTTCTCCTAGTTCGTCGCTAAATCAAANGCCCGCATAGGGCATAACCGATGCGATGTTGCCCATATCGGCTTTCGCAACACTGGTCGCACCACGCAAATGGCGCTTGGCTTTAGTGGTCTTCTTGGTCAGGATGTGACGTTTGAAGGCTTGACCGCGCTTAACGGTACCACCGGGACGAACGCGGAAACGCTTTTTAGCCGCGCTCTTGGTCTTCATCTTGGGCATTTAAATGCTCCTTTTACATTGTGCTCGTGAGGCGCTGTGAACCTTCCACAGACTTGTTGGCCCCGAGACACTTCTTTTCGTACCGTCCAAGTCCAGCGGTTTAAAGCGCTAGCCCCTTGGGCACGTCGTTGGCAGGTTTTACAACCCGCCTATTCGTTAGGTAATGGCACAAGGCCTTACCCAACCAATCAGTCGGTCTAAGGCTTAGGCCTCAGACCCGGTTTCGGATGTTGCGACAGCAGCAGCTTTCTCGGCAGCGGCCTTCGCAGCACCCGCTGGCTTTTTACGGCCAGGNGCAATCATCATCACCATCTGGCGGCCTTCCAACTTGGGAAACTGCTCCACCANAATCACATCGGCTAACTCATCACGTAAGCGGTTCAACAAATCCAAGCCCAGCTGTTGGTGGGTAATCTCACGACCGCGGAACCGCAGCGTGATCTTGCACTTGTCACCGTCGTCCAAGAAGCGGCGAATATTCCGCACCTTGATGTTGTAGTCGCCGTCGTCCGTACCCGGACGAAACTTCACTTCTTTAACCTCAATAACCTTTTGCTTAGATTTCGCTTCAGCGGCNTTCTTCTGCTCTTGGTACTTGAACTTACCGTAGTCCATCAATCGACACACTGGTGGCGCAGCATTGGGGGAAATTTCCACCAAATCAACATCCAACTCACCCGCCTTCACCAAGGCATCAGCGATGGACATCACGCCTAAGGGTTCGTTTTGTGGGCCACTGACACGGACCTCAGGNGCCATGATTTCACGGTTTAAGCGATGCTTTCGCTCTTCACGGTGTCGACGATCACGAAATTCGGTAGCGATGGTTAAATCCTTTTCTTGCGGCCAATACCGCGTTTAAAAATACATGCGGGCTGTCTTGAACACCCTCACATTGCTGGTTGACGTTAAGCCTAGGTTTTATCCGCCACGGCTTTGGAGACCAACTCAGCAAATGCTTCTATGGACATGACACC
>JGI26088J50261_1001067_pt1 | contig 15330 bp, 10 predicted proteins | sample SaaInl1SG_22_DNA_FD_50261 | JGI IMG/M metagenome (IMG submission 50261)
GATTTTAAGATTAACCCCTAATTAATTGTCGAAGTTGTATTTTTGAGCTTACGTTCAACGGTCTCGGCTATGAGTAGTTGCGTTGGTTAGCGCGGTCTTTCGCAAGTACACGACAAGCTGAAAATTCCACAGGAATTTTCAGGATAAGCCTATAAAAGCAATTGTTTATAGCCATTGTTGTGCATAGTATTTATTTAATTATTACTTTTTTTCGTTCAATTAAATCAGCGTTTCTTGTTATATTATCATTTAATGATAGATAATGAATAGCCAAGATTAATTGAATATTAGGGTCTTTTAAGTCAAAAGATTTTTTGTCTTTTAGCACTTCCCAATATTGAATATCCAATCCGTTGAAATCTCCAGAAGCTTGAATTCTCTCCGCAAATTTTGCAATTATTGGATTTTGTTTTCCTAAGTCAGAAAGATATTTTTGGTATTTACAAATTGCATTTGCACAAATACTTTTAACTTTTGTTTTACTGGGATAGTATGTTGATTCACAAAACATCCATATTTCATCGAAAGTTGATTTTGAAATTTGTTTGTAAAGCTCCTTTTGCAGATCAAAGTCGATATTTGTCCAAATTCCGTTTCCCTCAGATTCTAAATATTCGTGCTTAGTTTCTTCATAACAAGACTGAAAGTCAGATTCACAAACTTGCGTTATAAAAAAATCTCTTATTTTGGTTAAATCAGATATTTGTTCAGCCGTAAAGTTTGCTCTTAATTCCGTTTCAGAATAATCTTCATCACAAGAAAAAAACGCTTGACAAGAAAATAAGATTAATATTATAAAAATAGGTTTTCTCATATTATGCACAACGTCTGAATATACGCATTGCGTTTATTCACCCTTTATCTATAGCGTGTATTGATTTTTTATGAGATAGGATAAAACTTTGCAAATCAATAAAATAATGTATATTTAGAGGAGATATCAATTTCTAAAAAGCGAATGTGATGTGCCCCAATAGCAAAAACATTCTGGCTGAATTCGATGTTAAATTGCGTTTACAGCGCTATGCTCCGGCCAGTAGAAAAACCTATAAAAATGCTCTAGCGAAGTTCTTGTCGCATTTTATTCATCAGGATTTAGCGCTGCTAAGTGTTCCGAAAATCACCAGCTTCCTTTCTTCCCTCCAACAAAAAGAAAACATCAGTCCGTCCTATCAACGACAAATTTTAGCCGCCATCACCAAATTTTATAAACTGCATTACAACAGGCCATTGGATTTATCGGCCTTGTATCCTAAGCGAAAAGCGAAGCCCTTACCTAAATATTTGACCACCGACGAAGTAAAGCGACTTTTAGAGAAATGCAATAATTTAAAGCATTTGTGCATACTAAAAATCCTCTATGGCTGCGGACTGCGTGTTTCTGAAGTGGTGGCATTAAAAATTGAAGATATTGATTCCAGTGCGATGCGTCTTTTGGTACGCAATGCAAAAGGGAATAAAGATAGGGTGGTTCCTTTACCTAAATCACTTTTGGGTGACCTGCGCGCCTATTACAAGGCCTTTAGGCCCAAAGACCATCTTTTTGGAGGACAAAATGGAGGGCAATATTCCATTAAAAGCATACAGCAGTTGACAAAAAAATATGCACGAGAAGCGCAAATCATCAAAGAGGTTACCCCACACAAATTGCGTCATTCCTATGCTANGCATCAGCTAGAAAANGGCATAAACATTCGNTATTTACAGGAATTGNTGGGACATAATTCCATTAAAACAACAGAGGTTTATACCCATATAAGTAAGATTGCTAAAGGGCGTTTAGCCAATCCTTTAGATCAATTGTAGAAATGTTAGGCTTGTTTTTGCTGCACCACCTCATAGACTGTTCCTTCATCGCAACGGAGAATCTTTCCGGGGAATTTTACAATCATATTGTAGTCATGGGTGGCCATAAGAACGGTCATTCCCTGCTGGTGGAGTTTTTGAAAAACACCCATGATCTCTAAACTGGTTTGTGGGTCAAGATTCCCGGTAGGCTCGTCGGCAATAATGATCTCGGGGGTATTGAGTAAAGCCCGNGCAATGGCCACGCGTTGTTGTTCTCCGCCAGACAATTCAAAGGGGTATTTGTGTTCAATATCTGTCATGCCCACCTCAGTAAGCACTTCTTCAATTCGGGTTTTGATTTTATCCTTGTCTTTCCATCCGGTCGCTTTTAGCACAAAATGTAGGTTTGCAAAAACACTGCGGTCGGGNAGGAGTTTAAAATCCTGAAACACCACACCTAACTTTCTGCGTAAATATGGAATGTCTTTTTGGCGCATTTTTGCTAAGTCAAAAGAAGCAATGCTTCCTTCTCCCTGTTGCAAGGGCAAATCGGCATAGAGGGTCTTGATTAGACTGCTTTTTCCCGTTCCTGTTTTTCCAATCAAGAAGACAAAATCCCCCGGAAGGACATCAATATTCACCTCTTTCAAGATGCATTCTTTGTTTTGAAAGATGAAAGCGTTTTGTAATTGAACAATGGATTGACCCATTTGGAATAAGAATTATTTGTTACAAAGCTAAAGGTACTATTTCTTGAACGACTACTGAAAAAGGAATTCCAGATTTTGTTAATAATTTTTATACGGAAATGAAAAAATAGCCGTTCTTACTAAAGACAGAAGCCCTAATTTTAAGCAATGCTAAAGATCAAAAACAAGTATTTTTTTCTATTCATTTTTGTTGTGCAGTATACTGGAATTCATTCCCTTAGTGCTCAGCAAGGGTGGGAGTCCAATGCACTTTCTTCTGCCGAATATTTCTTTGCCGCCAATGCCTTTGGTCCTGCCGCCCAATACTATCAAGTGCAAGGCTACTATCCCAATTTGCAAAACGAGCAAAATGCTGCCGAATTTTACTCCATTGCTTCGGCTTTACGACGCAACACGGCTGGAGCAGAAAAGATGCTCACCGCTTTTATGATCGATCATCCCACCAACTATTTGACTGAAACTGCTTTTTTTGATGTAGCAAATTTCTATTTCGATCAGGGAAAATATTCTTATGCCTTGAAATGGTACAGTAAAATCAGCGAAAAGGAAATCGCTAAAGTGCAACGTCCCAGCTATAATTTCAACAAAGCCTATACTTTTTTTGCTTCCAAACGGTACAAGAATGCCAAGCCACTGTTTGAGAAAATCAAGGAATTACCCGATTACCAAAACGATGCAAATTACTACCTAGGCTATATTGCCTACCAATTAGAAGATTTTGAAGAGGCCAACCGGAATTTTGAAAAACTCAACAGGAAACAAGACGACAACACCGTTGGCTATTTTCAAGCCGACATGAATTTTAAGTTGGGTCGTTTTGAAAAGGCCATTGCCTTAGCGCGAAAAAGCCTTAAAGGAGCAGATGAGAAGGAAACCTCTGAACTCTCAAAAATTATTGGAGAAAGCTATTTCAACCTAAAAGATTACCGCTCGGCTCTACCTTACTTAATGGAGTACAAAGGGAAGAGGGGCAAGTGGAACAATATCGACAATTACCAGTTGGGGTATGCTTTTTACAGGATCAACGACTACCAAAAGGCCATAGAACAATTCAATAAAATCATCAGTGGTAAAAATGCTGTTGCGCAAAACGCTTATTATCACCTGGCCGATAGCTACCTACAAACCCAACAGCAAACCGCCGCTCTAAATGCCTTTAAACGGGCTTCAGAAATGAAGTTTGATGCAGTGATTGCTGAAGATGCTTTGCTGAATTACGCTCGCTTGAGCTATACGCTCGGTAATTCCTACGAAAGTCCATCGGCTGTTTTACAGCGTTTTATCAAAACCTATCCAAAAAATGAAGCCGTTACTGCAATCGAAGAATTACTGCTGGACTCTTATGTTAATTCCCAGAACTTCGATGCTGCCCTCGATTTATTAGAGAAATTAAGTGCCAGTCAATTTAATGAGGCCCGCCAAAAGGTATTCTACCTAAAAGCAACCTCACTATACAAAACAGGGCAATTCAAAGAAGCCATTGAATTTTATGCATCAGCAATCAAGGCTCATTCAAATGCCTATATCATTGCCACTTCTTTGTACTGGCAAGCCCAAGCTTATTTTGAGCTAAAAGAATATGCGCTGGCGTTAGAAACCTTTCTTGAAGCAAAAGCCCAACCAAAATTTGCGTCCCTTGACGGCGCAGAATTATTCGACTATCATGTGGGCTATGCCTATTTCAATCTAAAAAATTATCCCCAAGCCCTCACTTCCTTTGAACGTTTTTTATCGACGGCCCAAAGCGTAAACTACGAACGCGATACACGCCTACGCATGGAGACAGTCATTTTGTATTAAAGGCCTATTGGCCTGCCATGGATCAGTATGAAAAAGCCACAGTCCTTCAGCCTCAAAAAGGAACCTATGCCATGTTTCAACAGGCCATCAGCTACGGTTTTGTAAATCGAACACAGCAGAAAATAGCCTTGTTGCAAGACATTATTCGTCAATTTCCGAACTCAAACCTGGTAGACGATTGCCAGTTTGAATTGGCCTTGGCCTATACCAAACTAGACGATACTACTAATGCTATTGCGACCTATGATGCGCTGATTGGTCAATTTGCAGATAGCCCTTATCGTTCCAAATCTTTATTAAATAAAGGCTTGATTTTATTTAATAATGAAGCCCCACTAGAAGCCAACACTGTGCTAAAACAATTGGTCGAAACTTATCCCAATGAAGCGCTCGCTCAACAAGCACTACAAACAGTTAAAGAAATTGCCATAGAACAAAACACAGTCGATGCTTTTTCTGCTTGGCTAAAAGGAATCGATGTTGCTACCATTCCTGATCTAGAAATTGAAAAAGCTTCTTTCGATGCGATTGAACGCCTCCTAAATGACGGAAAGAAGAAACCCTTGAAGCGCGCCTTGCAATCCTACCTAGCTACCTATGTCGAAGGCGGAAATTCAATCCGTGCAGCCTTTTTATTGGCAGAATTGGCTTTTGAAGAAGAAGAGTGGGTAGAAGCAACTGCGCAATATGCAGCAGTAATTGATCAACCCTTCAACACCTACACGGAACAGTCTCTTGTGCGTATTACACAAGCCTTGCTTCAAATGGAAGAAAGAGACAAGGCTTTTTTGTTTTGGCAGAAATTAGAGGAACTCGCCCAGTTTGAGGAGAACAAGCGCTATGCACAGTTTAATTTGATGCAGTATTATTTCCAAACCCAAAAATACCCTGAAGCAATTGCCTATGCAGAAAGTATTTTAGCCCTGAACAATATAGAAGAGCAAATCAAGTGGGATGCCTACTACGTTTTGGCTAAAGCAGCCGAAGCAAGTGCAGACATTGCAAAGATGTCCTCGGCTTTCAAAGCATTAGAAAAGGCGCCCAAAGGCGANTGGGCGGTTGAAGCACTCTACTATGATGCAGCCACAAAACACAAGCAATTGGACTTTGCTGCTTCAAACACTGTCATCGAAAATATTGCACAAAACTATGGTGGATATCCCGANTGGGGCGCGCGAAGTTTATTGCTCATGTCTAAGAATTTTTATCAGTTAGACGATGCCTTCCAAGCCACCTATATTCTGGAATCCATTTTAGAAAACTTCACCCAGTTTCCCGATGTTATCAAAGAAGCCAAAGCTGATCTCGATAACATTAAAATGGTGGAAGCAAAGAANAACGGCTCGATTAACCTAGAAAACACCTCCAATGAATAAACAGTTGCTTTTCGTTTTCTTGCTCTGTTTTCTTGGTCATGTTTTTGGCCAAGAAAGTGAAAATATCGGTGTGCAAGAAGTTACCGTTATTAAATCCTACACCCCAAGTTTACAAGATGTATTCAAGCTTCGGCAAAGTCCGCAGGTAATTGATTCCATCATTGCACCAAAAAAAGACGTTACCTACAGCATATTTTCCGTCCCGGTTGCTTCTACATTCATCCCTTCAAAAGGAAGTGCCCGACAACTGCAGCCCAAGAAAAAGAAACCTCAGTTCAATTCCCAAGCAGCGCTAGGTTTTGGAAACTTTAACCAGCTGTTGTTCGATTACAGCAGTAACTATTCCATTGATCGACGTCAAAAAATCGACTGGCTGGTCAATTACAATGGGTTTTTAAGAAATATTGAAGACGTTCCGTTGGATTCCAAGCAATCAAATCTTATGCTCAATGTCTCGCATCAATACGCGACTACAAAACGGAACAACTTTTCTCAACTCAATTTCAGGCAGCACCAACAATCTTTTTATGGCTTACGCGCTCCCATAGAAGATCAATTTATTTTGGACAACTTGGATCCAAAACAAAACCTGAATTACTTTTCATTGACTTCCAACTGGCAATGGTATGAACCATGGGTCAAAGCGCTGAAATTAAATACTTATTTGACCTCAGACGCTTTTGCTACCACAGAAGCCGAGCTGGATTTTTCTGCTAAAATTCAAACGCTTATTGGGGGAGTAGCAGTGACTTTACTCCCTGAATTCACTTACTTAAACACCAAGTTCGAAGAAGACTTCTACAGTCGTCTACCTATTGACTACACAGCAGGAAAAGGAAGCCTTTCCCTCTTTGCGAGTAAAATTCGCGGGAAGTTTAAGTTCAAACAGGTGCCACGGCTGTTATCGGAATTGGAGACGAATTCACTGAAAACAACCTCTTTGTTTATCCTCAATTGGCACTGTCATATTTGCCAGAGAAGGGGAATTTTGCACCCTTCTTGAAAGTGGATGGCGATTTAACCTTAAATAGTTTCCGCTCTTTTTCACACGAAAACCCTTATGTCGCTCCCGCAATTGATTTGCAGAGCTCTTTCATTCCACTCAAAGTTCAATTGGGGACTCGTTCAAAATTCTCTGCGGGCTGGGAATTTCAGTGGAATTTAGATTATCAGCAAAACAAACAAAGACCGTTGTTTAGAAACTTTGGTCGAGATATCGACCGTCAAAACATCATTGCCTACCGCCTTGGCAACAGCTTTGAAGTAGAATATGCTTCAATGACCACAGTTGGTGTCACGGCTCAACTTTCTGCTGCTTTTAAGAATGGAGGAAGAATGCAACTAAAGGCGAGTTATGCCGATTATTCTTTCGATGAGCAAACAGATGAAACCAATCTAGTGCAAGCAACTGCGTTTAACTTGCCGCAGCTTGCGCTCTCGTTCAATGGTACCCTAAAAGTAGGACAGAGAATCAATGTGCAATGGCTGTTAAAGCATGTTGGAGATCGACAAAATGCCTATAGAAATAGTTCGTTTATTGGACAAGACATTCAGGATGCACCCGTGCTCATAGAAGAGCTTAGTGCTTTCACTCAAATAGACCTCAGTGCTAACTATGCCTTTAATGAACGTTGGGGACTATTCTTAAAAGGAAAAAACCTAACCAATCAAACGACCTTGCAATGGAGTAATTATCCTGTCTATGGAACACAAGTCCTACTGGGTCTGCGGTATAATTTTGATCTCTCTTTTTGATTGAATTGATAAGGTTTATGTTATTTTTGTAATTCAAAACCCGTAAAATGAAAAGTATAGTTAAAGCCATGGCGCTCCTACTAATAGGTGCGACCTCTTGTTCCAATTATAATGCTGATCTCATCATTCACAATGCGAGAATATATACCGTTAACGATTCTTTTGAGCTCGCCTCCACTTTAGTGGTGAAAGACGGAAAATTCATTGCCGTTGGAGAAGATGATTTACGGAATAGATACAGTGCTGCGGCTACACTAGATCTTAAAGGAATACCTGTTTATCCTGGATTGATTGACGCACATTGTCATTTTTATCAATTGGGATTAGCTCAAGAGCATGTTGATCTTAGAGGGTCAAAAAGTGTGGAGGAAGTAATTTCCCGCCTAAAGGCATTTGAACAAACATCAAGCACAAATGTTTTGATGGGACGTGGTTGGGATCAAAACCTTTGGGAGGAAAAAGAATTTCCAACCAAAGAAATGTTGGATAAGGCTTTTCCAAATAAATTAGTTGTTTTAGAGCGTGTAGATGGTCATGCGGCCTATGTGAATAGCAATGTTTTGTCGGCAGCAAAGATAACCAAAGACACCAAAGTAGCGGGTGGAGAAGTAATCTTAGCGAACAATGAACCAACAGGAATATTGATCGACAAGGCTTCAGATTTGGCTTATGCAATTTTACCTGAGCCAACACGCGCAGAGCAGATTGTTGCCCTTCAAAAAGCTGAAAAAATTGCCTTGGCCAATGGTTTGACTACTGTTGACGACGCAGGACTTAACAGAGCTCAACTTGAATTGATTGATAGCTTGCACCGCACAAATGATTTGAAAATTCGTGTGTACGGAATGATCTCAAACACCCCAGAAAATTTAGCGCACTATCTCGAAAAAGGAATTACCCAAACAGACCGACTCACCATTCGATCTGTAAAGGTCTACGCAGATGGAGCTTTAGGGAGTAGAGGTGCAGCACTTAAAAGACCCTATGCTGATGCGAAAAAGAACAAGGGCTTGTTTATTACCTCGCCTGAGAANATCGAGGAATTGGCCTATATTCTAGCGAAAAAAGGATTTCAGATGAATACACACGCTATTGGTGATGCAGCCAATGAGGTTGTTTTAAATGCCTATGAGAAAGCACTCAGTGTAAATCCAGATCCACGTTGGAGAATNGAACANGCCCAAGTGGTAGATAAGGTAGATCTCGAAAAGTTTGGAGCAAAAATACTGCCCTCAGTACAACCCACCCATGCCACTAGTGATATGGAATGGGCAGACGAACGCCTAGGAGAGAAGCGTATAGCAAATGCCTATTCGTATAAAGAACTTCTTGATTGGTCTGGTAAAATTGCACTGGGAACCGACTTCCCTGTTGAACGTGTAAGCCCAATTCACACCTACTACTCGGCCGTGGCACGAAAAGACCTGAATGGAAATCCCTCTGGAGGTTATCAAATGGACAATGCACTCTCTCGATCAGAAGCCTTAAAGGGGATGACTAAATGGGCAGCTTACGCCAATTTTGAAGAAGAAGAGAAAGGGAGTATTGAAGTAGGGAAAGTTGCCGACTTTGTGCTACTTACCAACGACATAATGGTGCTGAATGATTCTGAGTTATTGGCCACAGAGGTCTTAGCCACATTTTTAAATGGTGAAATGGTTTATCAGCGAAAGCAATAAACTTAATTTTATTTATTTTATATGTACTTTAACTAGTGATGCTTGAAATTTATAAGCATATTCGCTTTTTTTGGTTTAAAAAATCAATTGATAAGTTTTTCGACTCTTTAAAGAATTGTACTACACGTAGATTTGTTAAAAATTAAAATTATGTGTGGTATTGTATGTGCCTTTGATCTAAAGCAAACAGCAGAAGATTTACGTCCTCAAGTATTGGAAATGTCGAAACAAATTCGTCACCGTGGGCCAGATTGGAGCGGGATATTTTCCAATGATAAAGCAATCCTAAGCCATGAGCGTTTAGCGATTGTTGATCCAACTTCTGGAAATCAACCCTTGTTTAGTCAAGATGGACGCTATGTATTAGCGGCCAATGGTGAAATATACAATCACAAAGAATTGCGCGCTCAATTAGACGGTAAATACAACTTCACCACCCAGTCAGACTGCGAGGTTATCTTGGCGCTTTACCAAGAAAAAGGAGCAAGCTTTTTGGATGAGTTAAATGGTATTTTTGGTTTCGCCATTTACGATACCCAAGAAGACACTTATTTTATTGCAAGAGACCATATGGGAATCATTCCACTCTACATGGGATGGGATGCAGACGGAACATTTTATGTTGCTTCAGAGTTAAAGGCTCTTGAAGGCGTATGTACGAAAATTGAACTATTCCCTCCGGGACATTATTATTTGAGTTCAGAAGAGGCACCCGTGCAATGGTATACCCGCGATTGGATGGAGTATGATGCGGTCAAAGACAACACGACCAGTATTGATGAATTACATGATGCCTTATCGGCTGCTGTAAAACGTCAACTGATGAGTGATGTGCCTTATGGAGTTTTACTTTCTGGGGGATTGGATTCCTCCGTTACATCCGCTTTGGCAAAACAATATGCTGCCAAACGTGTCGAATCGGACGATGACCAGGCGGCTTGGTGGCCACAACTGCATTCCTTTGCTGTTGGCCTAGAGGGTTCGCCAGACTTGGCTGCCGCGCAAAAAGTGGCAGATCATATAGGAACAGTGCATCACGAAATTAAATTCACCATCCAAGAAGGCTTAGACGCCATTCGCGATGTTGTCTATCATTTAGAAACCTATGACATAACCACCATTCGCGCATCTACGCCCATGTACCTCATGGCAAGAGCAATCAAAGCCTTGGGAATAAAAATGGTCTTGTCTGGAGAAGGTGCAGATGAATTGTTTGGAGGTTATTTGTATTTCCATAAAGCACCAACAGCCAAAGATTTTCACGAAGAAACCGTCCGTAAGCTGGATAAATTACACCAATACGATTGCTTGCGCGCAAACAAATCGTTGGCAGCTTGGGGAATTGAAGGACGTGTTCCTTTCTTAGACAAAGAGTTTATGGATGTTGCCATGCGAATCAACCCGCAAGACAAGATGATTAACAAAGAGCGCATGGAGAAATGGGTTATTCGAAAAGCCTTTGAAGACTATCTTCCAGAAAGCGTTGCTTGGCGTCAAAAAGAGCAGTTCTCTGATGGAGTTGGCTACGATTGGATAGATACCCTCAAAGAAGTGGTGAATGATGCTGTAACCGACGAACAAATGGCTAATGCGCATTTCCGTTTCCCAGCTCAAACACCCCAAAATAAAGAAGAATTTTATTACCGTAGTATTTTTGAGGAGCATTTCCCTAGTGAAACCGCGGCCTTATGTGTGCCTTCGGTGCCTTCTGTTGCCTGTAGTACTCCTGTTGCTTTGGAGTGGGACGAGGCATTCAAAAACATGAACGACCCTAGCGGAAGAGCAGTAGCAAAAGTACACGATGATGCCTATGGTGAATAGAATTATTTACACACTAAAAAAAGGGGCAATTTGCCCCTTTTTTTAGTGCATTTATTCACAGAAAATGTTGATAACTTAGGTGGATTGAAGCGAGTAATTACAGGCTTTTACCTACTTAATTCAGTATATTTGAGTTAAGTCAGAATTTGACCTTAAAAAACCAAAAATATTATGAGTGAAACACCACAAAATCCACAGTATTCTGCGGATAGTATTCAGGCGCTTGAAGGAATGGAGCATGTGCGCATGCGACCTTCAATGTACATTGGTGATGTAGGCACAAGAGGATTGCACCATTTGGTCTACGAAGTTGTTGATAATTCCATCGATGAAGCCCTTGCAGGTCACTGTGATGCTATNACAGTAACCATTAATGAAGATAATTCCATTACTACCGTAGATAACGGTCGTGGAATTCCTGTCGGTATCCATAAAAAAGAAGGTGTTTCTGCCCTTGAAGTTGTTATGACTAAGATTGGAGCAGGAGGGAAGTTTGATAAAGATTCCTACAAAGTTTCTGGAGGATTGCACGGTGTGGGTGTTTCTTGTGTAAATGCACTTTCAGAATCGCTCAAAGCAACTGTTTATCTCGACGGGAAAATATGGGAACAAGAATACGAAAGAGGGAAGCCAGTCTACTCAGTACGGGAGGCAGGAACAACCGACCAAAAAGGAACAACAGTTACCTTTAAGCCGGATCCACAGATTTTCCAACAAACATTAGAATACAATTATGANACGCTAGCANGTCGTATGCGTGAATTGTCTTACCTGAACAAGGGAATTACCATTCACATGATNGACAGTCGTCGTACCGATGAAAAAGGCGAAACCATNAGAGAAACCTTTCATTCTGAAGAGGGATTGAAAGAATTTATCACTTTCTTGGACGAAACCAGAGAGTCAATCATCAAAGATGTGATTTCCATCGAAGGAGAAAAGAATGGCATTCCTGTTGAGGTTGCCATGGTGTACAACACTTCTTTTTCAGAAAATTTACATTCGTATGTAAACAATATTAATACCCATGAAGGAGGAACACACCTTTCTGGTTTTAGAAGAGGNCTAACNTCTACCTTGAAGAAATATGCAGACGGTTCTGGTTTGCTCGATAAATTGAAATTTGAAATTAGTGGAGATGACTTCCGTGAAGGACTGACCGCCATTATTTCGGTTAAAGTAGCCGAACCACAATTTGAAGGACAAACAAAAACTAAGTTAGGGAACAGAGAGGTGACTGCTGCAGTCTCACAAGCGGTTTCTGAAATGTTAGAGAACTATTTGGAAGAAAACCCGAATGATGCAAAAACCATCGTTCAAAAGGTAATTCTTGCCGCACAAGCCAGACATGCTGCCCGAAAGGCACGTGAAATGGTACAGCGAAAAACAGTTATGAGTGGAGGTGGTTTACCNGGAAAGCTCTCTGACTGTTCTGAACAAGATCCAGCTCGTTGCGAAGTATTTCTCGTAGAGGGAGATTCGGCAGGTGGTACGGCCAAACAAGGACGTGACCGAAAATTCCAAGCAATTTTACCTCTGAGAGGAAAAATTCTCAACGTGGAAAAAGCCATGCAACACAAGGTGTTTGAAAACGAAGAAATCNGAAATATTTATACGGCACTTGGTGTTACCATTGGAACAGAAGAAGATAGTAAAGCCTTGAACTTAGAAAAATTGCGATACCACAAAGTAGTCATCATGTGTGATGCCGATGTTGATGGTAGTCACATTTCTACCCTTATTTTAACTTTCTTTTTCCGTTATATGCGCGAATTGGTGGAATCGGGCTATGTCTACATCGCCACTCCGCCACTTTATTTGGTGAAAAAAGGGGCCAAGAAAGAATATGCATGGAACGATGATCAACGCGATCTGTTGATGCAACAATACGGTCAAGGGGCAAGTATTCAGCGCTACAAAGGGTTGGGAGAAATGAATGCAGGACAATTGTGGGACACAACCATGAATCCTGAATTTAGAACCCTGCGTCAAGTAGCCATCGACAGTGGTAGCGAAGCCGACCGTATTTTTTCCATGTTAATGGGAGACGAGGTGCCACCTAGACGTGATTTTATTGAACGCAATGCTGTCTATGCAAATATTGATGCGTAATTTTGCATCGCTAATTAATTATTAAACGAATAAAAATGAAAGTAACCATAGTAGGGGCTGGAAATGTTGGAGCCTCATGTGCAGAATATATTGCCATCAAACGCATTGCAAGTGAAGTAGTTTTGCTTGACATCAAAGAAGGATTTGCCGAAGGAAAAGCACTTGATTTAACACAAACGGCAACAACTCTAGGATTCAATACCCGTATCACGGGAGTAACCAATGATTATTCAGCCACAGCTAAAAGTGATGTGGTAGTCATTACCTCTGGTATTCCAAGAAAACCAGGCATGACACGTGAAGAACTAATTGGTATTAATGCAGGAATTGTTAAATCGGTAGCCGAAAGTATTTTAGCGCATTCGCCAGAAGCCATCATTGTTGTGGTGTCAAATCCAATGGATACCATGACCTATTTAGCCTTAAAAGCGACGGGTCTTCCCAAGAACAGAATTATAGGAATGGGCGGCGCACTAGATAGCTCACGTTTCAAAACCTATTTATCTAAAGCCTTAGATAAACCAGCCAATGATATCCAAGGAATGGTTATTGGTGGTCACGGTGATACAACCATGATTCCATTAACTCGTCTAGCGAGTTACAACGGAACACCGGTTAGTCAACACTTAACGACAGAGGCTATGGAAGAAGTAGCTGCTGCAACCATGGTTGGTGGAGCAACGCTAACCAAATTGTTGGGAACATCAGCATGGTATGCTCCTGGAGCTTCTGTTGCCTACCTTGTGGATAGCATCATTAACGACCAAAAACGAATGATTCCGTGTTCTGTGTTTCTTGAAGGAGAATATGGACAAGACGATATTTGTATTGGTGTTCCATGTATCATAGGTAAAAATGGTGTTGAAGCCATTGTCGATGTACAATTGGACGCTGCTGAACAAGAAAAGTTTGCCAAAAGTGCCCAAGCTGTTAGTATAATGAACGACGCTCTAGGGTCAATTTCACACTAAACCTTTCAAAAGAACCGCCATTTGGCGGTTTTTTTATTTGAAATCGCGTATAAAGTTGCTAAATGCGGCGGTAAACTTTATATTTGCGAGCCTTTAAAACGCTTAAAATTATTAGCATGCAAAATAATGGACTNATAAAACTATTCGCTTTCCTCTTTGGAATCGTTAGTATTTACCAACTTTCTTTCACTTTTATAGCAAGTAACCAAGAAGCTAAAGCAAAATCATATGCAGAAGCTACAATTGCTGAAGACCAACCAGATTTTATCGCACTACGTGAAAATGTAGAAGCGGAATACCTAGATTCTATTGGTTCTCAATCGCTGTATGGATTTACTTCCTACAACGATGCCAAAGGGAAAGAGTTGAACAAAGGATTGGATTTAAAAGGAGGGATAAACGTTATCCTTCAAATTTCTGTTCGCGATATACTCAAAGGATTGGCAGATAACACCAAAAACCCAATCTTCAACAAGGCACTTGATGAAGCTGATCTCTTGCAAAAGAATACGGATGATCCCTACGTGGAATCTTTCTTTGCCGCCTTTGAAGACATTAAAGGAACAACGAACCTTGCTGATCCAGATATTTTTGCCAACAGAACATTAAGCGATCAAATTAATTTTGAAATGAATGACGAACAAGTTCGTCCAATCATTCGTCGTAAAATTGATGAATCCATCATTTCTGCCTTTGAAGTACTGCGCAAGCGTATCGATAAGTTTGGTGTAACACAACCCAATATTCAGCGTTTGGGAACTTCAGGAAGAATTCTTGTTGAGCTTCCTGGCGCTAGAGATGTCGAACGTGTTAAGAATCTCTTGCAGAGTACAGCTCAGTTAGAGTTTTGGGAGACCTTTAAAAACGATCAGTTTTTTAGCTTTCTTTCGCAAGCCAATGAGTTGGTAAAAGAAATCGAAGCGGCTAAACCGAAAGAAACTGCCACAGATTCGAATGCCTCTGCCATTGATGATTTATTGGCAGATGTTGAAGCTCAAGATTCAATCATTCCTTCTGCAGCTAATCCTATCCTAGATTTAATTCGCGGCTATGGTTACCAAGGCGGGCCAGTATTAGCACAGTTCTCTAAAAAGGACATGGATGTTGTAAAAGGCTACTTGGATCTTCCTGAAGTTCGTCGTTTACTTCCACAAAATCTACGTTATGTCAATTTTGCTTGGGGAAAACCAAATCCAAATGCAGATCTTGTCGACCTTTACCTTATAAAATCGAACCGCGACGGTGTTCCTCCATTAAGTGGTGGAGTAATTGTTGATGCAGTACAAACCTACAGCCAATTGGGTCAGCCAGCTGTATC
>JGI26088J50261_1001069_pt1 | contig 15321 bp, 13 predicted proteins | sample SaaInl1SG_22_DNA_FD_50261 | JGI IMG/M metagenome (IMG submission 50261)
CCTATTAGTACCGCAGATATCGCTAAATATTTTCTTTTCATTATTTCATTTAATAAACAACCAGTTCCTTTCAAATTATATGCCAAAAACCCCCGCGGACCNNNGGTCCGCGGGGGTTTTTACTATGATAAAAATTTGGCGTTACGCGCTCGTTACTTACGACGCTTCTTGCGCTTTTTCTTGCCTTGNACCACAGTCATTTCATCAACCAAGTGACCTGCACCNGCATACTTGTCAATGATGAACAAGGTGTAACGGATGTCAACAGAAATACAACGCTGNAGCTGGTCCTCGAAGAAGATNTCTCCTGACATCGCCTCCCAGTTTCCATCGAACGCNGTTCCAATCAACTCACCGTCGCCATTAATTACAGGAGAACCTGAATTACCACCAGTGATGTCGTTATTCGAGATGAAGTTCACCACCAAATCACCATTCTCGTCGGCATAACGGCCGTAGTCTTTAGCGTTGTACAACTCCTTCAAACGTGCAGGCACGATGAATTCGTCATTGCTCGGATCTTCTTTCTGCATCACACCATCCAAGGTAGTTATGTAGTCGTAGTGAACAGCATCCTGTGGATCGTAAGAACCCACAACACCCCAAGTCATACGCGGCGTAGAATTCGCATCCGGTGCAAATGTTTTCTCAGGCATNGCTTGACGCAACCCGTCTGTAAATAAACGGTAGCCCTTTTCCATTTTTTCGCTTACCTCAGCATTGCCTTGTTGATTACCGAAGTACGTCATGATAAAACTAGAAGCGACTTTACCTCCCATATCTGCTTTCAATGCATCAGCGTCCATAGTTTCCATCCATGATTTTAGAGCATCCATTGATGCATAAATGGAATTATCNTAAACCTCAGCNGCAAGNACTGTNACGTCACCGCCCATGCTATCGCGAACTTCAGTGAAGATGCTCGGCTGTTGATCANCTGGTACGTTTTCCATCCACATGCCCCACACTTTAGCAGCTAAAGCACGGTCAACATCAGCTTGGTATTCTGCGAAGTGGTCTTCAGCATAAGCCAATGCGGCTGCTTTATCTGCTTCAAGATCCTCTGAGCTCGAAAGTGCACTTAACATGCGTCCTAAGCGGAACGCATACAGCGGCAAAGAAGCACCACGTATTCCGGCTTCCATTAAATAAACTCCGCCTTTTACAGTGGCGTCCGTTGCAGCATAAGCTTCATTCAATAGATCCAACGCGCCTGTATATTCTGCACGCGATGGGTCTGCTTGAGCCCACTCCATATAACGTGCCTCNATGGCTTCTTTCTTCTCTTTTACACGGTTTTTCTTGAGCTGCTCTGTTTGACCTATGAAGTACTTCCAGTAATTCGCAGTTGAAGCATAGTTAGAGGCCAATGCGATTCGAACCGCATCGTCTGCGTCCATAGCCTTTTTCATGATGGCTAATTTCTGCGCACGAATCTCTACCACTGTTGGGTTGTAAAGATTGATGGCTTGTTCAATACCTGTAGAAGTAAGGAATCTATCCGTAGAACCTGGGAAACCAAATACCATACTGAAGTCTCCTTCTTTCACACCGTTCAAACTTACCGGCAAATGGTGCTTTGGAGTCAATGGAACGTTATCTGCACTTACATCAGAAGGGTTNCCTTCNGCATTCGCATAAATACGGAACATAGAAAAATCACCAGTGTGACGTGGCCACATCCAGTTGTCTGTATCGCCGCCGTATTTTCCNACACTGCTTGGTGGTGCGCCTACCAAACGAACATCTTTATACGTNTTGTAGACGAAGAGGTAGTATTCGTTATTGTGAAAGAAGCTGCGTACATACCCGTTATGAACGGTGCCTTCNGTAGCTTCTTTAGCCAATGCATCACCCACTTCCTTCGCTTTTGCAGCGCGCTCCGCTTCAGACATATCCTCTGTGAGTTCGGCCATAACTTTATCCGTTACGTCCTCCATACGAACTAAAATCGCCGCTGTCAATCCTGGGTTGGTACGCTCTTCTTCGCGAGTCATTGCCCAGAAACCGTCGGTTAAGTAGTCGTTTTCAACTGTTGAATGCGAACGGATGGCATCGTAACCACAATGGTGGTTCGTCAGCATCAATCCCTGATCAGAGATGATCTCGCCCGTACAAAAACCGCCTAAAGAAACGATGGCATCTTTTACNGAAGCGTTGTTGATATCATACAATTCTTCTGCGGTCAAATTCAAACCGTTTGCTTGCATCTCCGCCATGTTTAGGCGCTTGATNAGCATAGGCAACCACATCCCTTCATGTGCCGTAGAAACTACNGAACTAAGGACCAAGGCTAGGGTGAGTAGGCCCGAANTAAATCTTTTCATGCGTTGTTATTTCTGTTTGTAAATCAAAAGGAGCGCTGCCCTTTCAGGCAGCGCTCCCAAATATAAGGATTTTAAGGCCTAATTATAAGCCCAAAGCTTTGCGAACATTGCCTTCCATTAGTACTTCTGCAGGATTCTCTAGCGCTTCTTTGATGGCCACCAATGTCCCGACACTTTCACGTCCATCTATAACACGGTGGTCGTAGCTCAATGCGACGTACATCATAGGACGAATGACCACTTCACCGTCAACCGCAACCGGGCGCTGGATGATGTTGTGCATTCCTAAAATTGCACTTTGTGGAGGGTTGATGATGGGTGTAGATAACATCGATCCAAATACACCACCGTTGGTGATGGTGAAGGTTCCACCGGTCATCTCGTCAACCGTGATTTTACCGTCGCGTACTTTTTTTGCGAGTCGGCCTATCTCATTTTCAACCCCTGCAAAATCTANCGTTTCTGCATTGCGAACTACCGGTACCATCAATCCCTTTGGACCACTTACAGCNACACTTACATCAACGTAATCAAAGCTCACAAGCTCGTTACCGTCAATCATGCTGTTGGTAGATGGGTACAATTTAAGTGCGCGTGTCGTAGCAAGCGTNAAGAAGCTCATAAAGCCTAATTTCACCCCNTGCTTTTCAAAGAACTCTTCTTTGTATTCGTTGCGTAAATCGAAAATTGGCTTCATATCTACCTCGTTAAAGGTGGTAAGCATNGCCGTTTCNTTCTTCACCGTAACTAATCTACTGGCCAATTTGCGACGAAGACTGCTCATCTTCTTGCGTGTCTGCGCACGCTCACCGTGGTCAGATGAACCCATAGAGGCTACTGCATCAATCACATCTGCCTTCGTAATACGTCCGTCTTTACCGGTTCCTTTCGCTACTGATGCGCCCGTTTCGGCCATCATTTTCTTTGCGGCGGGTGAAGCTGTTCCTGTCGCATAGGTAGTTGCAGCGGGTGCAGCGGGTGCAGCCACTGGCTCCGGGTTTGGTGCTGCGGCCGACGGTGCGGCGCTACCCTCTGGACGCGCGGCGCTGGTGTCGATCAAACAAACGACCTGACCCACCTCTACGGTGTCGCCTTCTTCTGCTTTTAAAGTGATAATTCCACTTTCTTCTGCAGGCAATTCAAGCGTTGCTTTGTCAGAGTCGACCTCAGCAATGGCTTGATCTTTTTCTACATAGTCGCCGTCGTTAACCAACCAGGTTGCGATTTCAACTTCAGTAATGGATTCGCCTGGTGAAGGCACTTTCATTTCTAACATATCTGATAGACTTAAATGCTAAATACTCGTTCAATAGTTTCTCTTTGGCGCTGCAAAGCCACCTGGTGTGATCCGCTCGCCGTAGCNGCACTTGGTGCTGGACTCACTAAGGTCAATGGCAAGTGCATTTGCCACAACATGTAGGTCCATGCCCCCATATTTGCCGGTTCTTCTTGCGCCCAAACGTGTTTCTCGGCGTTCGGGTATTTTGCTACTTCCTGCATGATGGCAAGATCATCGAGCGGGTACAATTGTTCAATTCTAATAAGGGCAACGTGATCTGCTCCTTGCGCTTCGCGCTCGTCTGCTAATTCGTAATACAGCTTACCTGAACAGAAGACCACTTTCGTAACCTTTTCTGGAACGGCCGTGGTATCGGATAANATGGGCTGGAAGGTTCCATGGGCCAATTCTTCCATAGTACTTTGCGCTTTAGGTAAACGCAACAAACTCTTNGGCGACATCACAACTAGAGGACGTCTAAAGTGACGCTTGTGTTGGCGACGCAACAAATGATAGAAATTGGCTGGAGTGGTACAATTTGCCACTGTCATATTTTCTTGCGCGCACATTTGTAAGAAGCGCTCAAGTCGGGCAGAACTGTGTTCAGCGCCTTGCCCCTCATAACCGTGTGGAAGAAGTAAAACTAGTCCGTTTTGAACTTTCCATTTATCCTCTGCCGCGGACAAAAATTGGTCAATCATGATTTGAGCGCCGTTGGCGAAATCGCCGAACTGGGCCTCCCAAATGGTCAAGGTATCCGGCGATGCCATGGCATATCCGTAGTCAAAGCCCATAACAGCGTATTCGCTCAACAACGAATTGTAGATGGCAAAACGACCTTCTTTCCCCGGGTATTCGTTGAGCAGGTTTACTTCCTCTTCACTGTCCTCGACCTTTAATATGGCGTGGCGGTGCGAGAACGTTCCACGCTCCACATCTTCCCCTGAAATTCTGATGTTATAATCTTCTGAGAGTAGTGAGCCGTAGGCGAGCAATTCACCCATGCCCCAGTCTATCGAATTTCGTTCAAATACTTGGGCCGCGCGATCGCCCATCAAGCGAACTGTTTTCTTTAAGAACTTCTTGCCTTCAGGTAAAGTCGTGATGTACTTNGCGATATCCTTAAGCTTGTCCAGATCAAAAGTTGTGTCCACTGCATGCAGCATTTCTCCTGGCTTAGCGCTAGGGTAGTCTACCCATTCCTTCTCCATGAAAGGAGTAATCACATTGCGTTTGATTTTTTTCGCTTCGTCAAAGTCTGTTTCCAACATGGATTTAAACTCCTCCTGCATTTCACGAACCATCTGCTGTGTAGCAATTCCTTCGCTCATTAACTTCTGCGCGTAAATTTCGCGAGGATTGGCATGTTTAGAAATGGCTTTATACAAAATTGGCTGAGTAAAACGCGGTTCATCACCTTCGTTGTGGCCGTACTTGCGGTAACACAACAAGTCTATGAAAATATCGCGCTGAAAGCGTTGACGGTATTCAATAGCCAAACGCATCGCGTGGACCAAAGCTTCGGAATCATCGCCGTTAACGTGAAGAACCGGTGCTAAAATCACCTTCGCCACATCCGTACAATACGTAGACGATCGTGCATCCAAATAATTGGTCGTAAAACCAACCTGATTATTAATGACAATGTGAAGCGTTCCACCCGTCTTATACCCGTCCAATGTTTCCATTTGAACCGTTTCATAGACCACGCCCTGGGCAGCAACTGCAGCATCCCCATGAATAAGAATAGGCAATACTTTTCCCGATTCCATGCCGTAGTCGTTGTTGATTTTNGCACGGGCAATGCCCTCTACAACTGGATCAACAGCCTCAAGATGCGATGGGTTGGGTGCGATGTTCATTAGCACCTCATTGCCATCTACTGTAGTATGTAACGTAGTATGGCCTAAATGGTACTTTACATCACCATCGATGGTAACGTCGTCGAAAGCCTTTCCTTCAAATTCTGAAAATATCTGCGTACGCGGTTTCCCAAAAACATTCGTAAGGACATTTAAACGACCGCGGTGCGCCATCCCCAAAACAAACTCTTTCACACCATGGCGTGCGCCGTGATTCACCGCTTCGTCAAGTCCTGGAATCAACGCTTCCGCTCCTTCAATTGAGAAGCGTTTCTGTCCTACGAACTTTGTGTTCAAGAAAGACTCGAAGCTGACGGCCTGATTAAGTTTATGTAGAATTTGCTTTTTCTCTTCTATGGAGAGTTTAGGCTGATTATCGTCTTTGTGGATCCAATTTTTAATCCACGTGCGGCGCTCGGGGTCACGTATGTAGTTATACTCTACACCAGTGCTCTGGCAGTAGATTGCCTCTAAGTGCTCAATAATTTCGCGCAATTTCGTCGCCCCGGATAGCCCCAATTCTGTGGCTGCATTAAACGGGGTATCGAGATCGTCTTTGCTTAAGCCGAAGTTTTCGATGTCCAGTGTAGGCTCGTAACTGCGGCGCATGCGAACAGGGTTCGTCTTTGTNAACAGGTGTCCACGAGAACGGTAACCCTGTATTAAATTTAAGACGTGAAACTCTTTGACCACCTCTTCAGGCACACCACCGCCGTCAAGGTCTTCTTCAGCATAGATTTCTTTGGCGAAATCATATCCCTGAAAAAAAGCTCGCCAGCTNGGCTCAGTGCCGTCCGGATTTTTGAGNTAGCGCTCGTACTGATCTTCGATCAATTGGGCGTGAACGCTTCCTAAAAATGAAAATCTATCCATGTGGATGTATTGGATTTACAATCAAAAGTACAACACAAAACGCGGTCTATAGATTGGAATTTTGCAATATTCCTATAGGCCCTATCTATTGCGCAACAACTAAGTTATGAGTCCAAAAAAAAGCCCCTAGAAAAGGGGCCTTAAATCAATATTCTTCTTCGTTCCAGAGGAAGTCTTCCTCAGACGGATAATCCGGCCAAATCTCTTCTATACCCTCGTACGTTTCTTCCTCTTCTTCTTCAATAGCTTGAAGGTTTTCTACTACCTCCAATGGTGCTCCCGTGCGGATAGCGTAATCAATAAGCTCATCGCGAGTCGCCGGCCACGGCGCGTCACTCAAATAAGATGCAAGTTCTAAGGTCCAGTACATAAGTCTTCAACAACTATTAATGCATTAACATTCGTGCAAAAGTAGTTTTTCTGCTGACTTGTGCAACACCTTTGGAAAAAATGTAAGTGCTTAATACTTAGGTGTCCAAATTCTGTCCGGCGCACCGTTGGAAAAATCTATCCAGCGTGCCATGACGAATAAGAAGTCTGAGAGTCTATTCAAGAACGTAATAATTTCTTCCGTGACCTCTGCGTCATCATTCAATGCCACTACTCTGCGTTCTGCGCGACGGCATACGGTGCGCGCAACATGGCAATGGGCACTTTTTTCATGAGCGCCCGGTAGAATGAAACTCTTTAATTCTGGAAGTATTTCATTCCATTGGTCCATCTGACGTTCTAATTGACCCACTAAAGCTTCATTGAATTTGGGCATTGGAAATTCCGCGGCGCCATCTAGTGCAAGGTGCGATCCCATAGCGAACAGTTCGCTTTGAATGGCCTGAGCATAAGGAAACTGGTCCGTCGGTAGTGTTGACACCAACACACCTAATTGGCTGTTGACTTCATCTAACGTCCCGTAGGCTTCTAAGCGCAATTCTGCTTTAGAAACGCGGCTTCCGCTCAGGAGCGATGTCTGACCCTTATCGCCAGTTTTGGTGTAAATTTTCATGTTTTAGTAGGCTCGTTCTGTTCGACCCTCAACGTAATACATGAAGCTCTTGTTCACAACACGGTTTCCTCCTGGCGTTGGATAATTGCCGGTGAAATACCAATCGCCCGGGTGATTGGGACAACTTAAATGGAGATCTTCAATCGTTTGATAGAGCACAGAAACCTTTGCGTTCACTTCTGGCGGTGTCAACAATTCCGCAATCTTATCACTAATTTCTTGTGCTTCGAACGGCTGGTAGATCTCTTTGACGAAGTTTTGCACTTCATCATCCGCCAAATGAATTTGGGCTTTACACTTTTCGTAGACCTCTTGAATTAAACCTTCTAAACCGCGTTCCTTAAGCAGGGCAATGGCAGCTCTAAAAGCGACAAAGTCTCCCATACGGGCCATGTCAATACCGTAACAATCCGGGTAACGGATTTGAGGTGCAGAGGAAGCAATGACGATGTGCTTGGGGCTTAATCGGTCAAAAATGCGGAGAATGCTTTGCTTCAACGTTGTTCCACGCACAATACTGTCGTCAATCGCCACTAGGTGGTCGGTGGGCTTTACAGAACCGTGGGTAATGTCGTAAACGTGGCTGACCAATTCATCTCTTGAACTGTCTTCAGTAATAAATGTGCGCAGCTTTACGTCTTTCCAAGCCACTTTTTCAACGCGCGGTCGGAGGTCTAGAATTTCTTTCAGCTGTTCATTCGATGGCTTATTTAAAGCGGTAATGCGCTCGTATTTCATGGTATTGAAATGATCTTCCATTCCTTTAACCATCCCGTAGAAACTAACCTCAGCAGTGTTCGGAATGAACGAAAAGACCGTATCCTCTACCTCGTCATCGATAAGTTCTACGATCCTTGGAATAAGCCTGCGGCCCAATTCGATACGTTCGTTGTAAATATCTTTATCATTCCCTCGAGAGAAATAGATGCGCTCGAAAGAACACGCCTTAAACTCGGTTGGGGTTTTGATTTCATCAATAGAGACCTCACCGTGGTGCTTCACAATGAGTGCATTTCCTGGCGGCAATTCAGTAATCTCCTCAGATTTCAAATTCAGTGCCGTCTGTATGACGGGACGTTCTGAAGCCACCACAACAATCTCGTCGTCGTAGTAATAGTAGGCCGGGCGAATACCAGCAGGATCACGAAGTACAAAAGAATCGCCGTGTCCAGTCATGCCTGCCATGGCGTAGCCGCCGTCCCATTTTTTAGANGCGCGGCGTAGAATGTCTNCAAGGTCTAATCGGTTCGCGATCTCAGCAGTAGCTTCCTTTTTAGAATAGCCCTCCGCTTTGAGTTCGTAGTATAATTCGTCGTTAGCCTCGTCCAGGAAATGACCAATTTTTTCCATGATCGTGACCGTATCCGCCTTCTCTTTAGGATGCTGACCCAATTCCACCAACTCATTAAAGAGCTCGTCTACATTTGTCATGTTGAAGTTTCCTGCAACAATCAAGTTTCGAGTAGGCCAGTTGTTCTGTCTCAAAAACGGGTGGCACGCTTCAATGGTGTTTCCCCCATACGTTCCGTAACGCAGGTGGCCCAGAAAAACCTCTCCTGTAAACGGCAAGTTGTCTTTCAGCCAAGGCACATCAGATAAGCGCGAAACATCGCCTGCAATGCCCTCTGCAATGCGTTTCTGAACTTTGCCAAATATGTCACCTATACTGTTTGTGTCTACCGAACGGTACCGCGAAATGTAACGCGTCCCCGGCGCCATATTAAGCTTAATATTTGCAAGACCCGCGCCGTCTTGACCGCGGTTGCGTTGCTTCTCCATGAGGAGGTACATCTTGTTCAGGCCGTAAAAAGCCGTTCCGTATTTTTCAACGTAATATTCAAGAGGCTTTCTCAGGCGTACGAACGCTATACCACATTCGTGTTTGATGGGATCACTCATAGGAAGTGTTAATGTGGGTCAAAATTACCGAAATTCTCGCAGGTGTACCAAGGATTTTCTAAGGGAGTAAATGAGATAAATCCATTCCCAACCATTCTAGTGCCGCTCCGTGCAGTAGCTTTCCCTTGCGCTCCTCGCTCCACGGCATTCCGTTGATCAGTTTTCCAGGTTGTAATTCCCCGAGCGGAAAAGGATAATCCGTACCTAAAGCCACTCTGTTCTCGCCAACAAGCCCCACCATGTATTCGAGCATTTGTGGATCGTGAACCAAAGAATCAAGCCAAAATTTGCCCATGTATTCGCGCGGTGCAATAGAATTATCTACAGCACAAAGGTCTGGGCGTACGTCAAATCCGTGTTGCACACGTGCGAGCGTAGCAGGGAATGATCCCCCACCGTGGGCAAAGGCAACGCGCAGTTTTGGGAGACGCTCAAACACGCCACCAAAGATCATCGAACAAATAGCCAACGAGCTTTCTGCNGGCATACCGACCAACCAAGGCAGCCAATATTTTGTCATTTTTTCCTTTGCCATCATGTCCCACGGGTGGACGAAAATNGCCATGTCTAAATCTTGACACGCCTCAAAAATGGGAAANAACTCTGGCGCATCGAGGTTCCANTCGTTGATATGCGTTCCAATCTGNACGCCCTTCAGACCTATTTCTTTGCAACGACGCAGTTCTTGTATAGCTAGATCCGGTGCCTGCATGGGCAGCGTTCCTAAACCAACAAACCGGGTGGGGTAACGGTCGCAAATTTCTGCGATATGATCGTTTAAGAATTGGGCCACTTCAAGGGTGTCTTTAGGTTTTGCCCAGTAGCTAAACATTACAGGAACTGTGGACAATACCTGCACATCAACATGATGGTGACCGCATTCCTTCATGCGCGCTTCAGGGCTCCAGCAATTGTCCTCAACCTCGCGAAAAAACTCGCCATCTTTCATCATTCGAGCGCTGCAGCTCTTGTGGTGATCAAGGGTTATAAAGCCGCCGTAACCGAACTTCTCACGGAAATTCGGAATGTGTTCGGGTAAAATGTGCGTATGAATGTCTACCGTGAAATTTCTGGAGGTAACCTGACACATAACTAAACGAATCTAGGATCACTCTCCATAACGTGCCCACAATTCTTGCAAGTACGATTCGCTTCATTACCGTAATATTCNCGGAAATGAGGAANAAAATCCTTTTCAANGTCTTTCAATTCAAAATAGGTTTCGTGCAATTTGCCNTTGCATTCGTCGCAAAACCACAGCAAACCGTCTGTGAATCCTCTGCCTTCGCGAATTCGCTCAACCACCAACCCAATGCTGCCTTCATGACGAATAGGACTGTGTGGGATTTTCGCCGGGACGGTCATCATGTCGCCAGGACCTAAATGCAGCTCATGTGCTTCACCGTCCACTTGTACTTTTACGGTGATGTTTCCTTCTAATTGGTAGAAAAACTCTTCCGTTTCATTGTAATGGTAATCTTTTCGCGCGTTCGGACCTGCGACCACCATAACGATGTAGTCGTCCGATTCCGGGGTTAAATTCTTATTCGCCACCGGCGGTTTAAGAAGGTCTCTATTTTCATCCAGCCACTGCTGAAAATTGAAGGGTTTTGGTACTGCCATTTGAGTTTGCTTTGGGACCTCAATTTATGAAATTCAAAACCGATTTCATCCTGCCTCGCCCTTCCTTATATTCGTACGGACAGATCACAGCTATGGATTTACAGAATTACATCGGAGGAAAGTTCCTTGAACCCCTTCACAAACAATACCTTACCAATACCAACCCCGCCACTGGCGAAGCCTACGGCCGCATTCCCAGATCGGGCGAAAGCGACGTAAAATTGGCAACCGAAGCGGCAAGGGCGGCTTTTCCGGAGTGGAGCGCCTTGCCTGCAGCGGAGCGAAGTGCGTGGATGTTGAAGGTTGCAGATGAGATTGAACGACGCTTGCCGGAATTGGCCCTCGCGGAATCTATTGATAATGGGAAGCCTCTTTCACTCGCAACGGCCGTAGATATTCCGCGCGCCCGGGACAATTTTAAATTTTACGCTACTGCTATCCTTCACGATGCCTATGAAACCCACGATATGGGTGCCAATGGTTTCAACTACACCCTGCGACAACCCGTCGGCGTTGCTGGATGTATTTCGCCCTGGAATTTGCCGCTTTATTTGTTTACTTGGAAAATTGCTCCTGCCTTGGCCGCGGGCAATACTGTTGTCGCTAAACCTTCAGAAGTCACTCCCGCCACTGCCTATTTGCTCTGTAAAATACTTGAAGACATTGAATTCCCTGCGGGCGTTTTGAACATCGTTCATGGATTGGGTGCAGAAGTTGGCGCAGCCATTGTTGCCCATCAAGATATCCCGATCATTTCCTTTACTGGAGGCACGCAAACNGGAAAGGCCATTAGTGCCGTTGCCGCACCAATGTTTAAAAAGTTAAGCCTTGAGTTGGGCGGTAAAAATGCCAACATNATTTTCGAAGATTGTGATTTCGAAGAAGCNGTTAAAACCAGCGTTCGCGCTGCATTTGCTAATCAAGGTCAAATCTGTCTTTGNGGCTCGCGCATTTATGTACAGCGCNGTATTTATAACCAATTCAAAGAGGCGTTTGTTGCGCGTGTCAAAGGACTGACCGTAGGAGATCCGCTTGTAGAAAGTNCGAGAACCGGTGCCGTAGTGAGTAAAGCACATTTTGAAAAAGTTCTTTCGCACATTGCCGTGGCTATTGAGGAAGGCGGAACGCTTCTCACGGGAGGAAGCCCAGTNAAATTGGACGGTCGTTGTAAAAATGGCTACTTCATTGAGCCGACAGTTTTTGAAAACCTTGATGCCTCTTGCCGCACCAACCAGGAAGAAATCTTTGGACCCGTGGTTACCCTTACGCCTTTTGACACAGAAGAGGAAGCACTTGCCCTTGGCAACAGCACTTCCTACGGCTTGGCGGCTACCGTTTGGACCACTAATCTTCAAGTCGCCCACCGCATGGCGGCTCGTCTTCACGCCGGTATCATTTGGGTCAATTGCTGGTTACTACGCGATCTTCGCACACCCTTTGGGGGCGTTAAGCAAAGCGGTGTAGGCCGCGAAGGCGGTTTTGAAGCACTGCGATTCTTTACTGAACCTAAAAATATTTGCATCAAATTATGATTCCACATAACCAGTGGGCAAAAGCCCTTCACCAAAGTGCGCGAACACAACAACCCCGCGACCAATTTTCAACGCAAAATACCTATACCCTCAAAGACGCTTACACCATACAACATGCGCTTATTCAAGAGCGCGTCAATGAGGGTCATGCCGTTATCGGTGTAAAAATGGGATTCACTTCATTAGCGAAAATGAAGCAAATGGGCGTAGACGATATGATTATTGGCCAATTAACACAAGATATGCGCATCACTAGCGAAACGCCTTTAGTTCGCTCTCAATGTATCCACCCGCGCGCGGAACCTGAAATCGCCTTCCGTCTTTCACAAGACATCAACTCCCCATTAAGCGTTGATGAAGTTTCTCACGTAGTGGACGGCGTTGCTTCAGCCATCGAAATCATTGATTCACGGTATGAAAATTTTAAATTTTCTCTTGAAGATGTAGTGGCCGACAATTGCAGTTCTTGCGGCTTTGCTTTAGGTCCTTGGTGCGAAGTGCCGCTTGGACTTAACGGATTAGATATGGTACAAACTTTTGATGGGTCTACTGTTGCCGAAGGAACAAGCGACGCCATTCTTGATAACCCTTTTGAAGCACTTGCCGCAGCAACCCGACTTGCGCTACAGCATGGCTTGCCTTTGAAAAAAGGAATGATTGTTTTGGCCGGCGCCTCCACAGCAGCTCACTTTATTGGTGATGCAAAAAAAGTAGAAGTAGCGGTTGACGGATTGGGCACCGCGNATTTCGAAGTGGTGTAAAAAAAAAACGAGCCACACCGGGGTACGGAGTGGCTCGCTGAACAAAACCATGTCGCATCTTAATGAATTACTCGCTTACACTCAATTGGGATGCGAATAACTGAGAAACAAAATCTGTGCCAAACGCTTTTATCTTCTCCATTATAATTTCGCAGATAGGCTAAGTAGCAACTGCGAGCGGTTGTAACTCAGTGGAATACCATTCCAATCACCTATGTGATTTTCAAAACTGCTGTAATACACTAAATCAACCCCTAATTTCCATAGGTCCACTCCTAAGCCAATATTGTAGCCTGCCGATGATGGGGAAAATGTTGCTGTAAACGCATTATCCGACAAATGTTGCTGGTAGTGCACGCCTGCTTCAACACGGGCAAATTTAAATACGCGCAATCCTGTACTGGATTCGAACTGAAGGAGATTGTGATCAAAACTCTCATACATCAAGGTCGTTCCATTGGTACCGGAGAGAAACTTTGAGTTTTTTACATACAGTGCACTCGCGCCTAGATAAAATTGTTCACCAACGAACTGACGGCCGAACAATCCATATGATACCCGTCGTCAGTTGCGGCACCAACGAAAATAGATTGCGTGGTAGAAAGTGCTTCATCCAGACCTATTCCAGCCATATCAAAATTCAATCCCGTACGCAATCCCCAGCGACTTTGGGCAGTACTGCTTAAGCCTGAAACACTTAAAGCGATTACTAAAAGAAATTTTGCCTTCATAGATTTTATTTCTCCTAACAATTACAGCAATCGTGCCAAATCGTTCTCCAGGCGCGGGTTCAGGACATACAGTATTTGGCGCTTATCCAGCTCCGATTTTTCCCGAAGTAAAACTTCTGCACCCAGCTGTTTTTTCGAAGTAGCGTTGAGCTCCTTAATAAATTCGCTACGCTTTCTTCTTTGGACTTCCCATGAAGCTTCGTTAACTCCTAATAAATCATTAAAATCATCCGTAGTTATAGGCCCACCTACGCTTCGTTCCAACACTTCCCACTGCAGGCTATCAAATATCGCAGCACGTTTGTTTAAATAGCCCTTTCTCAAGTAAGCCGTTAAAAGAATGCCGAAAAGCGTAAATAAACCAAACGATACAAAAAGTAAGTTTTGATAATCATTTACTCCTCTTATGTGGGCTGGTTTTATCGATTCAATAGGTGGTGTTCTGAGTTTTAACGATTCGAAATAATAGCCAAGCTTCAGTTTGTCAGAATGCTTTGGAACCGTTAGTTTGTTGTTTTCAGAATACCCACAAGCGAGTCCCAAAACATTTAGCCTGTTCGTTAAATTCCCTCCGTTTTCCAAAGTAATATCTGCGATACTGTTGCCGCCAGGATACCACCAATAGGTCCTAAGCGATGACATTAATAAGCACGTTGAATCTGATACCTCATGAACCATGTAACCTCTTTGATTATTGAAACCGAAACTGGATTGTCCTAGATCCTTCCAACTGCGATTAATGAAGCTATAACTATATACCTCATTTTGATAAACCACATACAGAATGTCATTAAGGCGGTCATAAAATGAAATCTGAGCTTGGGGTCCTTGCAAGTCCGGGGACTCTAACGCAAATGGCGCTTTACCAAACAAACTCCATTCTTTCCGTACATCCGAATAATAAGTGAGCAAATTATTTTGGATCCAGAAACCGTAACCCCCAAATGAATAAATGGTATCGTATCTAATGAATTGGTAACTATCAAAGTTGTAGCCAGAATAGTAGGTCTCATCAATGCGCTCAATGATACCTGCGGCTGTATCAACAAGAAATACCTTCCCGGTACCTGGAAAAACCGCTTTTAATCCAGAACTGGTTTTAAACAAGTGGCCCTTGAGTGTTATTTCATAGTTTTGAGTGTCATAGTTCAGCGTATATTTAGGTAGCGTATCTATGTGATTGTCATAAAACACAATGTTTTCACCTGTCTCCACTGAAATACGTTGCACCCCAATTTTATCTGACAATTTCCAAGAAATATATCCCTGCGAATATACTGAATTACAGAGTATTATGAGGAATAAAAGAAGTCCATAAATCCGTCGAGAACTAAATTTTATATACATGTTACACATACGTTTAAACACAAATATACGAAACGAACGCTTCTTAAATCGCACTTTTGACTAAACCAAAAAACCTAAGCACTC
>JGI26088J50261_1001072_pt1 | contig 15305 bp, 15 predicted proteins | sample SaaInl1SG_22_DNA_FD_50261 | JGI IMG/M metagenome (IMG submission 50261)
AAAAAAAATAATTATTAGAAAAAAACTTACATCGTTTTTTGAAACTGCAAAAGATTTAAAAAAAAAAAATAAACTAGAAGCACAAAAAAGTGGACTAGATAATCTTTCAAGAACTTTTTTATCAAGTTTAATCATTATATCGATTTTTTTTATAGCTCCATTNGCCATTAATCTTACAAAAGAAAAAATGATACTTTCTAAGGACTATGAAAATAATTCAAAGAATAATTTAAAAAAATTATTAGAAAACAAAACAACAAAACTAGATGAACAATTAAATAAAAAGTTTTTATATGAAGATGTTTTAACATTCGATGAACAGCCNTCAGATGCCATACTATTAAGTGCTGCAACAATTGAAGAACTTTTTAAATCAACAAATTATAATTTAAAAGATGTTAGAGAAAATAAATTAGTAAAGCCTATAAATTTAGATCTATTACCAAAAGAAATTGGAAAAATAGAAAATACTAAAAAAAGAAAAGAATTATTCATTCAGATAATTTTGCCTTTAGTCATTGATGAAAATAATAGTATTAAACTAGATAGAATAAAGCTCTTTAGTATTTTAAATAAAAGCAAAAATACAAAGACAGAACAAGAGTGGTTAAACATAAAATTTAAACAATATGGAGTTGTAAANAAAGATTTATCNACATTGAAAATTAGAATGGATGAAGTGCCNGTNTCAATGGCAATNGCNCAAGCTGCAAAGGAAACTGGTTGGGGAACATCAAGGTTTGCTCAAGAGGGAAATGCATTGTTTGGTCAGTGGACGTGGAGNGGTGAAGGAATAAAACCAGCCGATGCAGAAGATGATAGTACACATAAAGTTATGAGATTTAAGGTTTTGCAGGCGTCTGTAAAAGCATATCAAAGAAATTTAAACACACACTCGTCTTATAAAGATTTTAGAAGTGCAAGAGCAGAATTGAGAGATGAAGGAAAAGAATTAGACAGTATGATTCTTACCGAATACTTAGATAAATATGCAGAGACAGGAAAAGAGTATGTTAAAATTTTACAACAAATTATTAGACAAAATGATTTAACAGATTTTGATGATGCAAAGTTATTACCATCTAGCAAAGATTTAGAAAGTTTAATTTAATTTTGATTCACTGAAAATTGAACGCCGAACCATCTCCATATTCCATCATCATTAAGTGAACAATTAACTCTACCTCTTCTGAATGTAAATTTTTCTCTAAAATTTATGTTTAGTATATTTTTATTAAAAGTAATATTTGACTTATCCCATCCACTACCCTCATCAGAGAAACAATTAATATTTTCTATATTTTTTTGATTTTCAAAAAATTCAACAGATAGTTTTGGTGGATTGTTATTGATAATATACTTGTCTTCAGGGTTTAAAGATTTGTATGGAAGTGGACCAAGATTAATCAAAAATTTGAATCTTTCTAAGTCACCATATTTTTCATTAATTGGGAATCTGGGTAATTCATGAGGATCTTTATTAATATCAATNACACCAGAATGTTGTCCAAAAGCAAAATCAAAATTTTTGGAAATAAAATCTTTAATAGTTTTGCTATANTCACCAAATGGGTATGAAAAAAANATTGGGTTATANCCTAAGTTCTGATTAAAAATTTCAATTGAAGTATTAATATCAGCCAAAAAATTTTTTGTTTCTAGATCAACCAGGTAATTATGAGAATGTGAATGATTGCCAATGTAAGCATATGGCTCTTTTTCTACTTCTTGTATTTGTTGCCAACTCATATAGCCAGTTTTACCTACGGTTTCAGTTGAAACAAATAAAATAAAAGGAATTTTCTCTNTTTTCAAATATGGCCACGCAATTTTATAAAAAGATAAGAANGCATCATCTACAGTGATAAGTATTTCTTTTTTATTTTTTGGNAAATTAAATTCTTTTTGTAAATATTGTGGATCAAAAAATTTATAATTTGAGGTATTGATTATAGACATTTGTTCTTTGAAAATATCCATTTGTATATTTGTTGAAGGATACTTATTTTCATCAAATCGGTGATACATCAAAGAAAGAATGCCACTATCTTCAGAATAATATTTGATATTATTTTCTTCTGCTTTAGAATTGACAGCAAATAACATTATTATAATGAAAAATTTAATAGTAGATGCCACAAGAGATAAAATTTTTTTAACACTCATAGTTAGTGAAAATATTTATACTTGTACTCATGAAAATAGTAAAATTAATTTTGAAAAATTAATGATCTTAATTAATGATTTTTTAAAGGTAAATTCCTCTACTTTAGATCAAATTGATATTATTTATGTTAACAGAGGACCCGGTAGTTTTGCAGGAATTAGAAATTCATTAGCGACGATTAAAGCTTTATTTCTAACAAAAAAAATCAATTATTATTGTTTTAGTTTTGAAGATTTTAAAGGATTTAAAGAAGTTAAGTATGAAGAAGTCCCTAGTTTATGTGAAAAATTTAAAATTAAAAAGAATTTGATTAATCCTATTTATTTAAGTTAAAATTAAAAAATGTCAGAAAATATTGAACAAAAATGTTTAGCTAAAGGAGTTAAACTAACGGATCAAAGAAAAATTATCGCAAAAGTAATGTCAGAGTCTAATGACCATCCAGATGTAGATGAACTATATAATAGAGTTTCAAAGATTGATCCAAAAATAAGTATTGCCACAGTATATAGAACAGTAAAACTTTTTGAGGAGTCTGGAATTTTAGCTAAACATGATTTTAAAGGAGGCAAAGCTAGATACGAGGAATTAAATGAAGGACATCATGATCATTTAATTGATGTTAAATCAGGAGAAATTATTGAATTTGTGGATGAAGAGATAGAAAAGCTACAAGAAAAAATTGCTGATAAATACGGTTATCGATTGGTTGATCACAAATTAGAATTATATGGGGTTAAAAAAAAATCCTAACACAATGTTAAAAAAAATTTTTATTAAAACTTTCGGTTGTCAAATGAATGAATACGATTCAAATCGTATATTTGATACTGTAAAAAAAATAGGCTTTGAAAAAACTGAAAAATATGAGGATGCAAATTGTTATCTTTTAAACACCTGTCATATTCGTGATAAAGCAAAAGAAAAGGTTTACCATGAAATAGGAAGAGTCAAAAAAATTTTTAGAGAGAAAAAAAAACCAATTGTAATTGTTGCTGGTTGTGTNGCTCAAGCTGAAAATCAAGAAATGTTAAAAAGAGAACCTTATATTGATATTGTAATTGGTCCACAGTCTTACCATAAAATAAATGAGGCAATATTAAATCATTTAAAAAACAAAAAAAAAGAGGAAGAAACAGAATTTGATACAATTTCTAAATTTAATTATTTAAGTCAGATTAAAAATAAAGACAGTAAAGTCTCTTCATTTTTAACAATCCAAGAAGGTTGTGATAAATTCTGTCATTTTTGTGTAGTGCCTTATACTCGTGGACCAGAATACTCCAGACCTTTTGACCAAATCATAAATGAAGCAAAAGAATTGGTTCAAAGTGGTGCAAAAGAAATTATCTTGTTAGGTCAAAATGTAAACGCATACAGTTATGATGAGGAAGGTAAAGAATATAGACTATCAGATTTGCTAATCAAACTTGATAGCTTTGATAAACTTGAAAGAATTCGATACACAACATCTCATCCCTAAGGATATGACAGATGATTTGATTAACGTTTATAAGACATCATCTAAACTGATGCCCCTTGTACATTTACCAGTACAAAGTGGATCAAATAAAATTTTAAATCTAATGAATAGAAAACACACCATTGAAGAATACCTGCTAGTTTATGAAAAATTAAGGAAGATTAACCCAAAAATTGAGTTTTCTAGTGATTTTATTATTGGATACCCAGAAGAAGATGAGCAAGATTTTAAAATGACAATGGAACTAATTGAAAAAATAAAATTTATCAACTCTTATTCGTTTATTTTTAGCCCAAGACCAGGAACCGTTGCTGCAAATTTAACACTCGTGGATCAAAAAAAATCTAAACAAAGATTAGAGATAATTCAGGAGAAATTATTTAATAACCAAATACAAAAAAATAAATCTCTAGAAAATAAAATTTTAAATGTTCTAGTAGAAAATAAAATGAAAGATGGGATTAAGTTATTTGGAAGAACAGAATATATGACATCAGTAATTTTTGATGGCAATATAGAAAATATTGGAAAACTTGTGCAAGTCGAAATAACAAGTAGCAATCAAAATAGTCTTTTTGGAAAATTAACTGAAAGCTCTAAAAAAAAGGTAGCTTAAAATTGAATAATACAGTTTCAAAAAAAATTAATTCAACATTAAAATTTGTATACTCTGATAATAACTCTTTAAGCGTTATCTTCCATGATAATGATTTATTAATGGGAGTTGTTGGTGAGTTTAATGAAAATTTAAAAGAACTTGAAAAAATTACTAATACAAATCTTTATTCAAGGGGAAATTCTATTTTAATAAAATCAACCCCAGAACAAAACGAAATTACAAAAAATGCTATTCAATTTCTTGCAAATCAATTTATTAACAATGGCAGTATTGAGAAAAAAGATATAATCTCATCTATAGATAAATTTATGATTGAAGAAAAAGTAAAAAATCAAAATGTTTCTGATATAATTAAAACACCAAAAAAATCTGTTATCCCTAGATCAGAGAGACAAAAAGAATATGTTAGAGCTTTAAGACAAAGTGATATTGTCATATCTGCAGGCCCTGCAGGGACAGGTAAAACTTTTTTAGCAGTAGCAGTTGGGTTAACTATGCTGCTTGATAAAAAGATTGAAAGAATTATTCTATCAAGACCAGCAGTAGAAGCTGGTGAGAGACTTGGTTTTTTACCAGGAGATATGAAGGAGAAAGTAGATCCTTATTTAAGGCCTCTATATGATTCTCTCTATGATTTATTTGATTTCGAAAAAATACAGAGAATGATTGAAATTGGTGATATTGAAATAGCACCACTTGCTTTCATGAGAGGAAGAACGTTAAAGAATTCTTTTGCAATTTTAGATGAAGCCCAAAATGCAACAGATACTCAAATTAAGATGTTTTTAACACGTATAGGTGAGAATTCTAAAATTGTTATAAATGGTGATCCTTCTCAAATAGATCTTCCAAATAAAAACATGTCAGGCCTAAGTAGATCTAAGAAATTACTTGGGCACTTAAAAGAAATTTCAGTTGTAGATTTTGATCATTCAGATGTGGTGAGACATCCTTTGGTATCTAAGATTGTAAAAGCGTACTCTGACCAAGAAAATGATTAAAATTGATGTAGTTTCGGAGTGCACTCTCTGGAGCAAAAAAATCAAAAGAAATAAAACTTTTTTTAATTCTATTCTAAAATTTTTTCCAAAAAAATATAAATTTATAGGTAAAAAAATAAATCTAACAATTTTACTTTCAAATAATAAGAATATTAAAAAGCTTAATAAAGATTTTAGAAATAAAAATAAACCTACAGATGTATTATCATTTCCATTTGAGAAAAAATTTAACCCAAAAAAATCAAATTATCTTGGTGATATAGTAATTAGCTATGAGTTTATGAATAAACCAAAAAATATAAGCATTTTAGAGTTTAAACAAAAAGTCGTTAAAATTTTTATTCATGGATTTCTTCATTTATTAGGACACGATCATATAAAACTAAAAGATTTTAAAAAAATGATTAAAGAAGAAGATTTAATTTATAAATTCATCAAAACAAAAGTTGCTTAACTTGCTTAAAAAAAATTTTTTAAACATATTATATGTATTTTTTTTAGGTGCTATCAGCTCTTACAGCTTGCCACCTTATAATTATTTTATAATTAATTTTTTTACTTTTTCGTTATTTTTTATTTTTCTTTTTACACAAAAAAAAAATAATCCAAATAATAAATCTTTCTTTAAATATGGATGGTTTTTTGGTTTTGGTTATTTTTTATGTAGTTTATATTGGATTGCAATTTCCTTAACTTTTGATGAAAGCTTTAAATTTTTAATACCAATAGCTATAGTTTTATTTCCTGCTTTTCTTGCAATATTTTATGGATTAATAACTTATTTGTTTTCTGTTTTTTATTCTAGAGATGTTGTTAGTACATTTTTTATTTTTTCAATTTTATTTGGATCTATTGAATTTATTAGAGGGTCCATTCTTACTGGTTTTCCATGGAATTTAATTGCTTTTAGTTTTTCAGAAANTATTTATTTTATTCAAATTCTTTCAGTAATTGGGACTTATTCTTTCAATTTAATTTGTATATCTTTGTTTACTGTTCCAGCTGTATTTATCTTAAGAAAAACCAGAAAAGAAATTATTGTCTGTTTTTTCTTTATAATAATTTCTGTAGGTTTTTTAGTTTTTGGCAATTTAAAATATAATCAATTTAATACTACAGCTGATATTAAAAATAATTTTACAATAAGAGCCGTATCACCCAATATTNGTTTAGACCGATTTTATTCAAAGCAGGATGAATTAAAGATAATACAAGAACTAATTACCTTGAGTAGTCCAGAAAAAAAAGAGCCAATGATTTTTTTATGGCCTGAAGGAATTATTCCAGACAGTTATTTAAGAGATATGGATATATATAAGGAATTATTTTCAAATAGTTTTTCGAGTGATGATTTAATTATCATGGGTCTAAATAGTGTAAAAATTAAAAATAGTGAAAATTTATTTTTTAATTCAATGGCGATTTTTAATAATAAATTGGATTTAATTCATAGTTATAACAAAATTAATTTAGTGCCATTTGGAGAGTTTACTCCATTTGAATCAGTACTTAGTTTAATAGGACTTAAAACAGTAACCAATGATTACCAATCTTTTTCAAAAGGTGAGAACCAAAAAGCACTTTTAATAAAAAATGACAAGATAGAATTAAAATTACTTCCCTTAATTTGTTATGAAATTATTTATTCAAATAGATTATTTAAAGACAAAAACTTTGATTATATAATTAATATTTCAGAAGATGGGTGGTTTGGAAATTCTATTGGCCCAAAACAACATTTTGCACACAGTATCTTTAGATCAATTGAAAGTGGAAAATATGTAATTAGATCAGCAAACAATGGAATATCTGCCATTGTTAATCCAATAGGTATTATAGAAAAAAAAGTTGAGTTTGGCACTACTGGTTATGTTGATTTTAAAGAGAGTAAAATCCTTAAATCTACACCTTATATGAATTATGGGGATAAGATATTTTTTATACTTATTTTATTATATATTTTTTTAATTTTTTCATTTAAGAAAATTACACATGAGTAATTTAAAAAATTTTTTATTTACAAGCGAGTCTGTTTCTGAAGGACATCCAGATAAAGTGTCAGATCGTATTTCTGATATGGTTGTGGATAGCTTTCTTTCAGGTGATCCTTTTTCAAGAGTAGCATGTGAAACTTTAACCACTACAAATAAAGTTGTTTTAGCTGGAGAAGTAAGAGGACCGAGCATCAAAGAAGAAGATCTTATTCAAAAAGTAAGAGAATGCATCAAGGATATAGGGTACGATCAAGATGGTTTTACTTGGAGAGAAGCTACAAAAATAGAAAGCCACCTTCATGCACAATCTGCTGATATAGCGATGGGTGTGGACTCATCAAGTAATAAAGATGAGGGAGCGGGTGACCAAGGAATAATGTTTGGTTATGCTTGTAACGAAACTGAAGAATTAATGCCAGCACCAATTCATTATTCTCATAAGATTTTGAGATTAATGGCGGAAGATCGAAAATCTGGAAAATTAAAAAATATTGAGCCAGATTCAAAAAGTCAAGTCACGTTTGAGTATGTAGATGGAAAACCAACCAAAGTAAAATCAGTTGTTATATCTTCACAGCACTCAGCAGATGTAGATCAAGCTAAAGTTAGAGAATTATTAAAACCTTATTTATTAAAATCAATTCCAGAAAAGTTTTTGAAAGATTTTAATGAAGAAGAATTATATATAAACCCAACCGGAAATTTTGTAATTGGTGGCCCAGATGGGGATTGTGGCTTAACAGGTAGAAAAATTATTGTAGATACTTATGGTGGAGCAGCACCTCATGGTGGAGGAGCTTTCTCTGGTAAAGATCCAACTAAAGTTGATAGATCAGCTGCTTATGCAGCAAGATATATTGCTAAAAATATTGTTGCTTCTAACATTGCTGAAAAATGTTTAATTCAACTAGCATACGCAATTGGAGTTTCTAAACCTTTATCAATTTATGTAGATTTATTTGATAATGATTTAGAAAAAAATAAATTTGTAACAGAAAAGATCTCAGAAAATTTTGATTTAAGCCCAAGAGGTATAAGAGAAATGCTTGGCCTAAATAAACCTATTTATGAAAAAACAGCAGCTTATGGTCATTTTGGAAGAGTGCCTGAAGCTAACGGTTCATTTTCATGGGAAAAAACTGATAAAAAAGACGTTTTTTCTAAATAGTTGCTATTGAATTAAAAAAAAATCTTTATATATTGCCCTTACATTATTGAAATTACAGAATGGGCTTTAGCCCATTTTTTTTTGGAGCTAATAAACTTATGTTAAATAGAAGATCAGATAAATTAGAATTATTAAGAATTGCTGAAGCAGTTGCTTTGGAAAAGTCTATAGATAAAGAATTAATTATAGATTCCATGGAAACGGGAATTGCAAAAGCTGCCAAATCAAAATTTGGACAGGACAATGAAATTAAAGTTTTAATAGACAGAGAAAGTGGTGATATTGGAATTTTCAGAAAATTAATTGTTGTAGAAAAACCAGAAAATACAAATACAGAAATTAATCTTCAAGATGCAATCATTTTAAATGAAGTCAAACAAAGATAAAAAAATTGGTGACGAAATTTTACAACCGCTTCCCTCTTTTGATTTTGGAAGAATAGCTGCACAAACAGCAAAACAAGTTATTAGTTTTAATGTAAGAGAAGCAGAACGTGAAAGACAATACAATGATTTTATAGATAAAAAAGACTCAATTCTAAGTGGAATTGTTAAACGTCTAGAGTTTGGAAATGTGATAGTTGATTTAGGTAGAACTGAAGCAATTATTCAAAAAAATGAAATGATCCCTAGAGAAAACATTAAAGCTGGAGATAGAGTTAAAGCTTACTGTTATGATGTTAAAAGAGAAGCTAGAGGACAACAAATATTTTTATCAAGAGCACATCCAAAATTTATGGAAAAATTATTTGTTCAAGAGGTTCCTGAAATTTATGATGGTTTAATTGAAATCAAATCATCAGCAAGAGATCCTGGAAGTAGAGCAAAAATCTGTGTTAAAGCAGTTGATACTTCATTAGATCCAGTAGGAGCTTGTGTTGGAATGAGAGGATCAAGAGTCCAAGCAGTGGTTAACGAATTACAAGGTGAAAAAATTGATATTGTTAATTGGTCTGAAGATCCAGCAATAGTAGTTTCAAATGCATTGTCACCAGCTGAAGTTCAAAGAGTGAACGTTGATAGTGTTGCAAAAAAATTAGATGTAATTTTAACAGAAGAAAATTTAAGTAAAGCAATTGGTCGTAGAGGTCAAAACGTAAGACTTGCTACTAAATTATTAAATTACGAAATTAATATAATGACTGATGCAGAAGATTCAGAAAGAAGACAATCTGAATTTAAAGAAAAAACTGAAAACTTTGTTAAAAATTTAGAGCTGGACGAAACATTAGGACAATTACTTGTTGCTGAAGGTTTTTCTTCAATCTCAGATATTAAAGATAGTTCACCAGAAAATTTAATGAAAATTGAAGGTATAGAGGAAGACACTGCGAAGGCTTTGATTGAAAGAGCAAAAGAGTTTTACCAAAAAGATCAAGAAGATATTACTCAAAGAATTAAAGATTTGGGACTTCAAGATGATCTTATAAATCACAAAGGACTGACTCCTGGAATGTTAGTTACTTTAGGAGAACAAAAGATTTTAAAATTAGAAGATTTTGCAGACCTTGCCTCTGATGAATTAACAGGTGGTTATGATGTTGTAAAAGGTGAAAGAATTAAGATTCAAGGATACCTTGAAGATTTTGCTTTATCAAAAACAGAAGCAGATGAATTAATTATGTCCGCAAGAAGCATAATTTACAAAGATTGAGTAATGAAATATGGAAAACAAAAAAACAAAATTAACACTGTCTGGCATAGCCAAGAAATCGATAGAGAATATAGAGTTAGCAAAAACTCAAAGTAAAAATTCCGTTGTAATTGAAAAAAAGCCCAGCAAATTCGCACCTAGAAGTAGCTTTACTAGACCTGCTAGTGTTAGGTCAAAACCAGCAGTATCAACAACAAGTAGTTTCCCTCCAAGAACCACATCAGCACCTAAACCGGCTTCTCCAATAACTAATGATTATGAAAAACGTAAGTTAGCTGAACAAAGAGCAACTAGAAGATTGAAAGGGGATACAGGTAAACCTGAAACTAAAAAAAGAGAATTAAAATTAACAGTATCAAGAGCATTAAGTGATGAGATTGAAGCAAGATCAAGAAGTATGGCTTCGCTTAAAAGAGCAAAATTAAAAGAAAATAGAGAACTAACTAAAGAAGAAATTCAAGAAAGCTTAAAGCCTGTAAAAAGAGATGTAAATATTCCTGAAGCAATAACAGTGAGAGAACTATCTAACAGAATGGCTGAGCAATCAAGCAATGTAATCAAACATTTATTTGGAATGGGTGTTACGGTTACTATCAATCAAACATTAGCAGCAGATACTGCTGAATACTTAGTAAAAGAATTTGGTCACAATCCGATTAGAGAAACAAAAGCAGAAGAAATTATTCAAAAAATAAAAGAGTCTAGATCTGAAAATTTAAAGAATAGACCACCAATCGTAACTGTGATGGGCCACGTGGATCATGGAAAGACCTCGGTATTGGATGTTTTAAGAAGTGCGAATGTTGTCTCTGGTGAATTTGGTGGAATAACACAACACATTGGAGCTTACCAAATACAACACGAATCTAATAAACTGACTTTTATTGATACACCAGGTCATGCTGCATTTACAGAAATGAGAGCTAGAGGATCAAAATTAACAGACGTTGTAGTATTAGTAGTTGCTGCAGATGATGGTGTTAAACCTCAAACAATTGAATCTATAAAACATGCAAAAGCTGCGAACGTTCCAATAGTTGTAGCAATTAACAAGTGTGATCTACCTGAGGCAGATCCACAAAAAATAAAGAACCAACTTTTAGAATACGAACTTATTGCAGANGATCTATCGGGAGATACTTTAATGGTTGAAATTTCTGCAAAAAATAAAAAAAATTTAGATAAGTTAGTAGAGTCGATTGTTCTACAAGCAGAAATTTTAGACTTAAAAACTGACTTTGAATCTAAAGCTACAGGAATTGTTTTAGAATCTAAAATTGATATTGGCAGAGGAGCTGTTGCAACAGTTGTNGTTACATCTGGAACAATTAAAAAAGGTGATTTCTTTGTTAGTGGATTAAAATGGGGAAAAGTAAGAGCTTTAATTAATGATAAAGGAGAAAATGTTAATGAAGCACCACCATCAATGCCAGTTGAAATTCTTGGAATTAATGGAGCGGCTAAATCTGGAGATGATTTTATTGTACTAGATTCAGAAAAAGAGGCAAAAACATTAAGTCAGAATAGAGCAGAAGAAAGCAAAACTGGTGGAAGTCCTTTAACTTTTGCTACTCAAGACTCNGCTTTTGCTGATAAGTCAGCTGCAGAATTAAATATTATCGTAAAATCAGATGTTCATGGATCTGCAGAGGCAATCAAAAGTGCNATTAATCAAATTACCCATGATGAAGTAAAACCTAAAATAATTTTATCTGATATTGGAATGGTAACAGAAACAGATGTAACTTTAGCAAAAGCATCTAACGCTGCACTAATTGCATTNAATGTTAAACCAAGTAAGGAAGCAAAAAAATTAGCAGAAAATGAAAAAATTGTAATCTCTTCTTATAATATTATTTATGAAGTTTTGGATTATATTAAATTAAGAATGTCAGGACTTCTTGCTCCAGATGTTCAGGAAAAAATTATTGGTACAGCTCAAATTTTAGAAATTTTCAAAGTTTCAGGTACAGGAAAAGTTGCAGGCTCAAAAGTAACTGAAGGTGAAATAACTAGTGGCGCAAGTGCTAGGGTAGTAAGAGATGGAGCAATTATTTATACGGGTAAAATAAGTACTATTTTTAGAGAAAAAGATCAGGCAAAACAGGTTAGTAATGGCCAAGAGTGTGGAATAACGCTTAAGGACTTTATCGATTTCCAGAAAAACGATACAATAGAGGCCTTTAGTACGACTACAACGGATAGAACAGTATAATGGCTGATAGAATAGGAAAACCAGTATCACAGAGACAATTGCGTGTTGGAGAGATGATTAGGCAATCTTTAGGCATGATTTTTGCCAGAAATGAAGCTAAGGTCCCAAATTTAGAAACTAACACTATAACGGTTACTGAAGTAAAAATGAGTCAAGACCTTAAAATTGCAAAAGCTTACGTATTACCATTAGGTGGTAAAGATTCGGAGTTAGTTATTAAAAAATTAAAAGAATATTCTTTCTTAATTAGAAAAGCTTTATCTAAAAAAATAATTATGAAATATTTACCAAAAATACTTTTTGCTAAAGACGACTCATTTGAGTACGCAGAAAAAATAGAAAACTTAATAAAACAAACAAATAAATAGGAAAATAAATAGTATGACGAAAAAAGCAGAAGAATTAAAAATGCACGAGAAGGACACTGGTTCTTCAGAAGTACAAATTGCATTATTAACAGGAAAAATTGAAACTCTTTCAGCACACATTAAACAATTCAAAAAAGATAAACACTCTTCGGTTGGATTATTAAGAGCAGTAAATAGAAGAAAAAAATTGTTAGAATATTTAAAGAAAAATAAATTTGATTCTTACAAAAATGTATTAACTCAATTAAATTTAAGAAAATAGACAGAAGGAAACGGAAAATAGATGTTCAAAGTATACAAGAAGGAAATTGAAGTAGCAGGTAAGAAGATAAGTTTAGAAACAGGTAAAGTAGCAAGACAAGCAGACGGAGCAATCATTGCTTCATGTGGTGAAACAGTTATTTTAGCAACAGTAGTAGGAGCCAAAAAAGTAAATCCAGATATGGATTATTTTCCTCTGTCTGTAAATTACCAAGAAAAATATTATGCAGGTGGTAAAATTCCTGGTGGATATTTTAAAAGAGAGGCAAGACCAACTGAAAGTGAACAATTGATTTCAAGATTAATTGATAGACCCATCAGACCTTTGTTTCCAAGTGAATTCAAAAATGAAGTTCAGTTGTTACCAACTGTAATTTCATATGATAAAGACAATCAACCAGATATTTTAGCAATTACAGCTTCATCAGCTGCATTAGCCATTTCAGGAATGCCATTTATGGGGCCTGTAGGTGCTTCAAGAGTTGGTTTAGTTGATGGAAAATACATATTAAACCCATCAAAAGCTGAGTTAGAAAACTCTACTTTAGATTTAGTTGTAGCTGGTACTAAAGATGCTGTGCTGATGGTTGAGTCAGAAACGTCAGGTTTAACAGAAGAAGTAATGTTAGATGCAGTTAAGTTTGGTCACGAAGGTTTTGTTCCAGTAATCGAAATGATCGAGGAACTTGCAAAAGAATGCAGGAAACCAGAATGGACTGTTGAGAAAAAAGATTTATCGGAAGTTAAGAAAAAACTTGAAGAAAACTTTACAGAAGATTTAACTAAAGCTTTTGCAACAATAGACAAACAAGANCGATCAAATCAAATTTCAGAAATTTCTGATAAAGCAAAACAACTTTTTGCAGANGATGAAAATTANTCTGATTTNAANGTTAATGATGAATTAAAAAATCTTGAAAAGAAAATTGTTAGAACTGANATTCTTAAAAATAAAAAAAGAATTGATGGCAGAGGNTTNGCTGATGTAAGAGCTATTGAGTGTGAAGTTGGTGTTTTACCAAGAACTCACGGATCAGCTCTATTTACTAGAGGTGAAACACAAGCGATTGTAGTTACTACTTTAGGTACATCTGATGATGAACAAAGATTGGAAAGTTTAGATGGACAGCATAGAGAAAGATTTATGCTTCATTACAACTTCCCTCCTTTCTCAGTTGGTGAAACTGGAAGAATTGGAACTGGAAGACGTGAAGTTGGTCATGGAAAATTAGCATGGAGAGCAATTAACTCTTCATTACCTCCAAAGGAAGAGTTTCCATATACTTTCAGAATAGTATCAGAAATTACAGAATCCAATGGTTCTTCATCAATGGCGAGTGTTTGTGGTGCATCTCTTGCACTTATGGATGCTGGAGTGCCAATTAAAGAGCCAGTTGCAGGTATTGCAATGGGGTTAATTAAAGAAGGCGATGACTTTAGTGTCTTGTCAGATATTTTAGGTGATGAAGATCACCTAGGAGATATGGATTTTAAGGTTGCCGGAACTAAAGATGGAATTACTTCGCTTCAAATGGATATTAAAATTACAGGTATCACATTTGAAATCATGGAGCAGGCTTTAAAACAAGCAAAAGAAGGAAGAATTCATATCTTAGGTGAAATGAACAAAGCTTTAAGTGAATCAAGAGCTGATGTTGGTGAACACACTCCAAAAATGGAACAAATTACTGTTGATAAAAAAGATATTGCAGCTGTAATTGGAAAAGGTGGAGCAACGATTAGAGAGATTGTTGAAAAATCAGGTGCTAAACTAGATGTGAACGATGAAGGTGTGGTAACTGTTGCTGCTCCGGACGAAGAGTCTAGAAACATTGCTATGCAAATGATCAAAGACATCACAGCAAAAGCTGAACTAAATAAAATTTACTCAGGTAAAGTAATGAAGATTATGGAGTTTGGTGCATTTGTAAATTTCTTAGGCAAACAAGATGGTCTTGTTCACATTTCAGAACTTGCTACTAAAAGAGTAGAAAAAGTTACTGATATTGTTAAAGAAGGTGATGAAGTAAAAGTTAAAGTGATTGGTTTCGATAGAGGTAAAGTTAAACTTTCTATGAAACAAGCTGCTGAATAATTTTTAAATTAAAATTCTAAACCCCTGGAATGAAAGTTCTGGGGGTTTTTTATGAGGCTTTTAAAATTACTAAAAAACTTAAATGATTTTTAACTACTTAAAAGATATATACAAAAAATTATACATATTACAAAATTTATATATTAAGAATAAAATTTACAAAAAAAGAAAATTTTATTCTCAAAGCAAAGAAGACATCTTTGTATTAAAGTATTTCAAAAACAAAAAAAAGGGTTTGTACGTAGATGTGGGCTGTCATCATCCATCTAGAATTAATAATA